>Ga0208389_1000107_pt1 | contig 45691 bp, 47 predicted proteins | sample CryBogCBH12Aug09_FD_184625 | JGI IMG/M metagenome (GOLD analysis project Ga0208389, IMG submission 184625) | Freshwater microbial communities from Crystal Bog, Wisconsin, USA - CBH12Aug09 (SPAdes) (version 2) | ecosystem: Environmental > Aquatic > Freshwater > Lake | place: Crystal Bog... | reverse complement strand
AGGGAGATCCTGAATGGTCTGGGGCTGCTGAATATAAAGACGAAAGAATTTTTTATACCGACGCATCTTTAAAGTCGCTTTGGCGGGCAATTGAACAAATTGGTGGGGACCATGGTTGGTATGGGGCAGATCTGCTCTGGTATCTGCGCGGTCTTATGGATCGAATGATCGGTGGAGTTGGTCTTCGCCGCGGCCGTCGTGATCCTGACTTTTTGCGCCAAGGAGAGTCCCTTGATTTTTGGAGGGTTGAATTATTAGAGCGTGAACACATACTGACTTTGGTGGCGGAGATGATCTTGCCTGGCAAAGCATGGTTACGCTTTGAGATTGCCGAAGTAGACCATGATGGCAAGAAGCAGCGCCGCATGATCCAGACCGCAACATTTCAACCCCATGGCATGGGTGGTCATATTTACTGGGCTCTGGTTTATCCATTTCATGGATTTATCTTCCCAACGATGGCGCGTAACTTAATCCGTGCAGCGAAATCTTTCGATTACCACAGCAACATGCCATCCCTCAATTAGAGGCAAAAAGCGCCCACTGTCAGTGCTTCCTTCTATGATGTTCTCATTATGGGTAAGGCAGAATTAACAGAGCTTGAGCTATCAATCTTGGCTTTTGAGCGTCAATGGTGGCGCCATGCAGGGGCAAAGGAATCTGCTATTAAAGAGACTTTTGATTTAGCTCCCGCTGCCTATTACCAATTGCTCAGTGTTCTTATTGACAAGGAAATAGCTTACGAATTAGAACCAATGCTCATTAAACGTCTTCGCAGACTGCGTGATGTTCGCTCATCAAAAAGAGCAGAGGGTTTTAAGCTCGGTTAGCTGCGGAATTAAAATTTATAAGTCCTGCTAGTTTTGGCAATCCTTGGCATAACAACTTTGATCAAGAGAACTAATCCCATATAACTTGCAGGAATTGCAACTACAGCAGAGAAAATGTGACTGAAGAGGTCCATGGATCAATCATCACCATTTTCACCGTCATCATCACCATGCGCTCCGCCCACAATTTGTAGAAGCGTGCTTCGGTGAGAGTGTGTGGTTCCCTTGCTAGTTGATGGCGCAGGTTGTGTGAATGATGAGCTTGTAGAAGTCGTGACGCTCTGAGTACTTTGAGTACTTTGAGTACTTTGAGAACTTTGAACAGCTTGTGTTGGGTTACTTGTGCTCACTTGGCCGCGGTGCGCCTGGGCATAAACAGCTCCAGAGCTAATAACGAGCGCCATCGCAAGGAGAGCGATTTGTGGTTTAGCTGAAGGTAACTTGCTGTTCTTTGTTCTCATGGGTAGATCATGGGGCGCCGATCTGTGGTGACACTTAGGTATTTCTGAGAGCCAACTTAGAGATTTTGGCAGTTCTGCCCCCAGCCCACGCGTGAGCAGGCTCCCTTCGGTTTGCCCAGAGCTCCAGCCTGCTCTAGATTTGGTTTTATCACTCGAAGTACCAGAGTGCTAAATCGCCTTTAAGCTAATGAAATTTATGAGGAGTAAAACATGGCAAAGATGATCGCCTTTAATGAAGAGGCTCGTCGTGGTCTTGAGCGCGGGATGAATGCGCTCGCTGACGCCGTCAAAGTAACACTTGGACCTCGCGGTCGTAACGTTGTTCTTGAGAAGAAGTGGGGCGCTCCCACAATCACAAACGATGGTGTCTCCATCGCCAAAGAGATCGAACTCGATGATCCTTGGGAAAAAATCGGCGCAGAATTAGTAAAAGAAGTTGCTAAGAAGACGGATGATGTTGCAGGAGACGGAACAACAACTGCAACAGTATTGGCTCAAGCACTCGTGCGTGAAGGTCTTCGCAACGTTGCAGCTGGATCAAATCCAATGGCTCTTAAGCGTGGTATCGAAAAGGCCGTTGAAGCAATCTCAGCTGAACTATCAAAGATGGCTAAGAACGTTGATACAAAAGAGCAGATCGCAGCTACTGCATCTATCTCTGCTGCTGACACCACAATCGGTGAGATGATCGCTGAGGCGATGGATAAGGTCGGCAAAGAAGGCGTTATCACTGTTGAAGAGAGCAATACATTCGGTCTTGAGCTAGAGCTCACCGAAGGTATGCGTTTTGATAAGGGTTACATCTCTCCATACTTCACAACTGATTCAGATCGCATGGAAGCAGTCCTTGAAGATGCCTACATTTTGATCTCAAGTGGCAAGATCACAAACATCAAAGATCTAGTTCCTATTCTTGAAAAAGTAATGCAATCAGGTAAGCCGCTTCTTATTCTTGCTGAAGATGTTGAGGGTGAAGCCCTTGCAACTTTGGTAGTAAACAAGATTCGCGGAACATTCCGCTCTGTCGCTGTTAAGGCACCTGGCTTTGGAGATCGCCGCAAGGCAATGCTCCAAGACATTGCAATCTTGACTGGCGCAACAGTTATCTCTGAAGAAGTTGGTCTCAAGCTTGAGAGCGCAACTATGGATCTACTTGGAAAAGCTCGCAAAGTTGTTGTTGGTAAGGAAGAGACAACAATTGTTGAGGGCTCAGGAGATGCTGATCAGATTAAGGGCCGCGTCAATCAAATTCGCGCCGAGATCGAGAACAGCGATTCTGATTATGATCGTGAGAAGCTTCAAGAGCGTCTTGCAAAGCTTGCTGGAGGAGTTGCTGTCATTAAGGCAGGAGCTGCAACAGAAGTTGAGCTTAAAGAGCGTAAGCACCGCATCGAAGATGCAGTGCGCAATGCAAAGGCTGCAGTAGAAGAAGGAATCGTTGCCGGCGGCGGCGTTGCTCTTCTTCAAGCTGGAAAGATTGCACTTGCAAAGCTCTCACTCGCAGGAGATGAAGCAACCGGCGCTCGTATTGTTGAGTTCGGAATTGAAGCACCTCTTAAGCAAATTGCTATTAACGCTGGCCTTGAAGGCGGAGTTGTTGTTGAGAAGGTTCGTAACTTGGAATCAGGTTGGGGACTTAATGCTGCAACTGGTGAATATGTAGACATGATCAAATCTGGAATTATTGATCCAGCAAAGGTCACACGTTCTGCTCTTCAAAACGCAGCATCTATCGCAGCGCTCTTCCTCACAACAGAGGCAGTTATTACAGATAAGCCAGAACCTAAGTCAGCGGCAGCAGCTCCTGCTGGTGGCGGAGATATGGACTTCTAATACGCGTAGATTGCATAAAGCCCTCGGCAATCCCGAGGGCTTTTTCATTGCGATATTGCCTCTACAATTAAGCCATGTCAGTCAAAGATCCGTTCAACGCACTTGAACTTGCGCGCCAAGCAGCATGTGAAGATTCCCATGATGCGAAGTTTGTTGGCGAGCTTGTTTCTATTGATGCTGAAGATGAGCGCATCTGTACATACCTTTTTGAAAGCTCACTTCCTGGTTATCACGGATGGCGTTGGGCAGTAACAGTTGCAAAGCTAGATTCTGATTCTCCTGCAACTATTTGTGATGTTGTTCTGCTTCCAGGCGCCGAGTCATTACTTGCTCCAGAATGGGTTCCTTACAAGGACCGTATTTTGCCTGGGGATGTTGGCGTTGGCGACATCATTCCAACATCAGCAGATGATGTTCGTCTAGTTCCAGGTTTTGCCGAACTTCCAAGTGATGGTGAATTAGATTTGCAGGAAGCATTTGAATTAGGACTAGGACGTGCACGAGTTCTTTCAGTTGAAGGAATTGATGCAGCAAGTAAGCGTTGGCATAGTGGGGACCGGGGACCGGCAACTCCAATTGCTCAATATGCACCTAAGCCATGTCACTCATGTGGTTTCTTTATTCCTATTGCAGGATCTTTGCGAAGTGCCTTCGGTGTTTGCGCCAATGCGCTCTCACCGGAAGATGCCCGCGTAGTTTCGGTAGATCACGGCTGCGGCGCTCATTCTGAGGCGCTCATCGTGGCCGAATAAGCGCTCGAATACCCGAATAACGAGCCAGCTCATTCATCGGTTAAACTAATCCACTATTCACAAATTAAGTAAGGAAGGGAGATTGCGAAAATGCCTATAGGCCGCGTGAAATGGTTCAGCCTTGAAAAGGGTTTTGGATTTATCGCATCTGAAGAGGGCGAAGATGTTTATCTCGCTGCCTCTGCGCTCCCAACTGGCGTTCCAACTATTAAGCCTGGAACAAAACTTGAATTCGGTGTTGCCGAAGGCCGCCGTGGACCACAAGCTCTTTCAGTACGAATCATTGATGAGCCAGCATCTGTTGTTGCGAACAACCGCATCAACCCAGATGACCTTGCAACAATTATTGAAGACACAATCAAGATGCTCGACAAGGTTGGAAATGGCTTGCGCCATGGCCGCCATCCATCGAGCGCTGAATCAGAGCGTCTTGCAAAGGTGCTTCGCGGTATTGCTTCTCAAGTTGAGAACGAGAACTAAAACTTCTTTCTGTTTTTAACAAGTCCTCGCAATATATAAGCAATTCCAAGTAGCCCAAGGCCAATACCTGCAACACAAATCCAGATGCTGCTTGTTTTTGCGCTGATCGCTATCTCAACCACTAAGGCAACTGCCCATGCGCATGTTCCAACGATTACTACCGGCAGTGCTTGTTTCACATCGATATTCTAATGCCTAGTAGTGGATAGTTGCGTAGTATCAGGTTGTGAGTGAAAAAGTGAATGACAAGACCCAGAAGATTTCTACTCTTAGATCCTTTCAATACCCAAATTTCACTCTTCTCTTTACGGCAAACCTTATTTCTAATACTGGAACCTGGGCCCAGCGTGTTGCGCAAGATTGGCTTGTTGTCACTGATCTGCATAAAGGTGGATCTGAACTTGGAATTGTGACTGGACTTCAGTTTTTGCCCATGTTGCTCTTCAGTTTATATGCGGGCTCTCTTGCTGACCGCTTTGATAAACGTAAATTATTAATTGTTACAAATGCAGGCGGAGGAATTACTGCTGCAATACTTGGATGGCTAACAATAAGTCATCGAGTGAATTTAACTGAAGTATTCCTTCTCGCATTTCTCCTGGGCCTCTTTGGGGCACTTGATACTCCGGTGAGGCAGGCCTTTACATCTGAACTAGTTGGTAAGAGTGATATCGCAAATGCTGTGAGTTTGAATTCTGCAAATTTTAATATTGGCAGACTTATTGGTCCTGCTATCTCAGGGTTACTTATCTCTGCTTTTAATACCGGCCCGTCATTTCTTTTTAATGCTGGGTCATTTCTCTTCGTCATTCTGGCACTTTTCCTCATGAACCCGACAAAATTACATAGAAATGCAGTTGAAAATAAGCCTCGAAAAGTAGCCGAAGGTTTGCGCTATATCAAAAGCAGACCAGATCTGATCGCCGTTATTACAACCGTTTTCTTCGCTTCTACCTTTGGGCTTAACTTCCAAATATTTAATGCACTTCTTTCTACTAAGGTCTTCCACAAGAGTGCTGGTGCATTTGGCGCACTGGGAAGTGTTTTAGCAATTGGGTCACTGCTAGCGGCTGTCATTGCAACAAAGTTAGACCAAAAACGCAAACCCCTATTTGTTATGTACTGTGCTGGGCTCTTTGGAATATCACTTGTGATTCAAGCTTCCATGCCCACCTATTTCTCTTATGCGCTCTTTCTTCCAGTCTCTGGCTTTATTGCGCTCACCACAATGATCGCTGCAAATACATATACCCAGACAACTACGCCACAAGAATTACGAGGCCGCGTTATGGGCTTTTATGTTTTAGTATTTCTGGGTGCAACACCTGTGGGTTCACCATTTATTGGCTGGCTCTCCGACACGCTAGGAATACGTCAGACCGTCGCAATTTGTGGTCTTATTACAACTTTTGGAACTCTGGCTGTTTACCTCATTATGCGAGAGAACTTATTTAATACTTCCAATAACGACTAGGGCAAATACACCGATCAGAACAGCAATAGTTACGAGCCTTCTGACTTTATAGCTCATATTTGCCTTGCTACTTAGCTAACTGCTCAACTACGTAGTCGATGCATGTGGTGAGCGCTTCAACATCTGATGGGTCAACGGCAGGAAACATTCCGATACGAAGTTGGTTTTTACCAAGCTTGCGGTAAGGATCTGTATCTACGATGCCATTTGCGCGCAAGATCTTTGCAACGTTGAGCGCATCGATTGAGTCATCAAAGTTGATTGTTCCAACAACCTTTGAGCGCATGGCAGGATCCGTAACAAATGGAGTTGTGTAGCTTGTTTTTTCTGCCCATGCATAAAGATGAGAAGAAGACTGCGCAGAGCGTCCTGCTGAGAACTTCAAACCACCATTGCTATTCATCCACTTAATCTGCTCATTAAGAAGTACAAATGTGGCAAGTGCTGGAGTGTTATATGTCTGCTCAAGTCGGGAGTTTTCAATAGCAATACCAAGATCAAAGAATGCTGGAATAAATCTGCCACTTGCCTTGATCTTTTCAGCTCTTGCAATAGCCGCGGGGCTAAAGATTGCGATCCATAGGCCGCCATCTGAAGCGAATGACTTTTGTGGGGCAAAGTAATAGACATCTGATTGCTTGATATCAACATCGAGTCCGCCTGCGGCGCTCGTTGCGTCAACTAATACAAGTGCGCCATCTGTTCCACTGGGGCGAATAACAGGCGCTGAAACACCGGTGCTTGTTTCATTATGTGTCAATGCATATGCATCCACGCCTGCCTCGGCCTTTGCAGTTGGATGGGTGCCTGGTTCAGATTTAATCACTGTTGGTTCTTCCAAGAATGGCGCCTCACTGGAGGCAGCAGCAAACTTAGATGAGAACTCACCAAAGACAAGATGTTGTGATTTCTTTTCAATCAGACCAAAGGTTGCAATATCCCAAAATGCGGTTGAGCCACCGTTGCCAATAATTACTTCATAACCATCAGGGAGTGAAAATAATGAGGTGAGACCAGCGCGAACTTCTTTGACAACATTTTTAACCGGAGCTTGGCGATGTGACGTTCCAAGAACGAGTGGACTACTTGCAACAAGTGCTTGTAGTGCTTCTGGGCGGATCTTTGAAGGACCACATCCAAAACGTCCGTCTTTAGGCTTCAGGTTTGCTGGGATTTGAATATCGCTCATGGATGAAGATTAAGGGTTCAAGCGCCGTAATGACCAACCATTTTTGCTCTGGGTAAAGATGATTCGATCATGCAGGCGCGAGTAGCGACCTTGCCAGAATTCGATTGTTGCCGGCGCCACAATAAAGCCGCCCCAGTGAGGAGGTCTTGGCACTTCTGAGCCTTCCGGATACTTCAGTGCGAGCTCGGCATAGCGATCTTGTAATACCTCGCGAGATTCAAGATCTGAAGATTGCTCACTTGCCCACGCGCCTATTCGACTGCCCCATGGACGCGAGGCAAAGTACTCATCACTTTCCTGGCTAGAAACTTTTGTCGCATGACCTTTAACAATCACTTGTCGCTCTAGGGGATACCAAGGAAAGAGCAGACTCACATGGGGATTAGAACTTAATTCATACCCTTTATGTGAGTTGTAATTGGTGAAAAAAGAGAATCCTCGCTCGCTCACATCTTTAAGTAGAACGGTTCTAGATGAAGGTTGCTCGCCATCAACCGTTGATAAGACCATTGCATTTGCTTCCACAACTACAGGATTTGCGGCAGCATCTGCCAACCAACTCTTAAAACCAGCGATGGGGTCGCTACCAATCTGTGTTTCGTGCAGCCCTGCATCGCCATAGGAGCGGCGCATTGCCTTGATTGCCTCGGGGGTTAGTTCTGCGCTCATAGGTGTATCTAACGTCACTTTTTCCTAAAGGGCTACCGGGAGGCGAGGGTTTGGCACAAAGCCCAGAGCGGGGGAGAATACGAGCATCAACTGATGGAGGATCTGCACGTGAGCGAAGATTTCAAGCCCGGCCTTGAGGGTGTTATTGCATTTGAATCAACAATTGCAGAACCCGACAAAGAAGGCAGCGCGCTTCGATACCGCGGTGTTGATATTGAAGATTTAGTTGGCCGAGTTACTTTCGGAAATGTATGGGGCCTGCTCGTTGATGACGAATTTAATCCAGGTTTACCACCGGCAGAACCATTCCCGCTTCCTGTTCACTCAGGTGATGTGCGCGTAGATGTGCAATCTGCAATTGCAATGCTCGCTCCTGCATGGGGCTTTAAACCACTTTTAGATATTTCAGATGATGAAGCACGTAGCAATCTTGCGCGCGCATCTGTCATGGTGCTTTCCTATGTTGCTCAATCTGCTCGTGGAACATGGCAACCAATGGTTCCTCAATCTGAAGTTGATAAGGCGCATACCGTTGTCGAGCGGATGATGATTCGTTGGCGCGGAGAGCCTGATCCAAAACATGTGCGCGCCATCGATGCTTACTTTGTATCTGCTGCAGAACATGGAATGAATGCATCGACCTTTACTGCTCGCGTTATTGCATCAACTGGAGCAGATGTTGCCGCTTCGATGTCAGGTGCGATTGGCGCAATGTCAGGACCGCTTCACGGCGGAGCACCTGCGCGCGTATTGAGCATGATTGAAGGCGTTGAGAAGTCTGGCGATGCAAGAGCATATGTCAAAGGAATTTTAGATCGCGGTGAGCGCCTTATGGGATTTGGTCACCGTGTTTATCGCGCTGAAGATCCACGCGCTCGCACACTTCGCCGTACAGCAAAAGAACTTGGCGCACCACGTTATGACGTTGCGCTCGCACTTGAGCAGGCTGCGCTCGCTGAATTACATGAGCGCCATCCAGAGCGCGTACTAGAAACAAACGTTGAATTCTGGGCAGCGATTGTTCTAGATTTTGCGCAAATTCCAGCGCCGCTATTTACTTCAATGTTTACAGCAGCCCGTACAGCGGGTTGGTCAGCTCATATTCTTGAACAAAAGCGCACGGGTCGTTTGATTCGCCCATCCGCTCGCTACATCGGACCTGGTCCACGAAAGCCAAATGAAGTTAAAGGCTGGGATGAGTCTGTCCATCAGTTACACAACTGATTAACGACTGATTAACTACTGCCATGACAAGGCGAGCAATCTTCTGGTTTCGCCGAGATCTGCGCCTTGCTGATAATCCGGCGCTTCTTGCAGCAATTGAAGCAAGCGATGAGATTGTTCCGGTATTTATTTTGGATGAAAAACTCATCTCCCAAACTGGAACTAAAAGGCTTGCCTATTTAGCCGCCTCACTTCACAGTCTTGATGAGTCACTTGGAAATAAATTACACGTGATGGTGGGAGATCAAGTAGAAGTTCTGAGCGATCTCAAGAAACGCTACGGAGCCACAGAGGTTCACATCTCCCAGGAGTATGAGCCGTATGGCGTTGCGCGAGATGCTCGAATTGAAAAAGCTGGAATTGAATTAACCAGAACAGGTAGTCCTTACGCTGTTGCCCCAGGGCGAGTTCGCAAGCCAGACGGAACGAACTACCGCGTGTACACACCATTCTATAAAGGCTGGGTCATGCACGGGTGGAGAGAACCTGCAGTAACACCAAAAAATATTGCAGCAGTTCAACCACAGGAAAGTGATCGCAACTTTCCTACGTGGAAATTACCAGAGGGCGCAGTAATTACTCCTGCTGGAGAAAAATCTGCACTTGAAAGGTGGAAATACTTTAAGAAGACCGCGCTAGATACTTATGATGTTGGTAGGAATCTTGCTGGAATAGATGGCACCAGCAAAATGAGCGCGCATCTAAAGTGGGGAGAGATTCATCCTCGTACGCTTCTTGCTGAACTTAATGGGACTAAAGCCCATGAAACCTTTCAAAAAGAAATTGCCTGGAGAGAGTTTTATGCAGACATTCTCCATCACAACCCACATACCGAATCCGATTACTACGCAGAGCGTTTTGCCAAGATGCGTTATGACAAGCCGGGGAAGAAGCTCGATGCTTGGAAGGAAGGCAAGACTGGCTATCCATTTGTCGATGCTGCCATGCGTCAGCTCTTGCATGAAGGCTGGATGCACAATCGCACCCGTATGGTTGTTGCTTCATTTTTAGTAAAAGATCTACATATTGAATGGCAACATGGCGCTGATTTCTTTATGGAACATCTTGTTGATTTTGATGTGGCATCAAACGCACATGGATGGCAATGGACTGCAGGGTGTGGCACGGATGCATCTCCTTACTACCGTGTCTTTAATCCGATTGAGCAGGGAAAGCGTTTTGATGAGAATGGTGATTACATTCGCAAATATGTTCCTGAGCTAGCGCATTTGTCAGCCCCAGATATCCATGAACCATGGAACGTATTAGATGGATATTTACACGATTATTCACAGCGAATTGTTGATCATGCACTCGAGCGTCTTGAGTCACTCGCCAGACTAGAAGAGATTAAGCCAGACTAAATAAGTTCTTCAGATTTCCAGAGAGCAACACCGCCACCAGAATTCTTTGCCTGATACATAGCAATATCAGCCCTTCGCATCAGATCTGCTTTTCCGTCATTAATCACTCGCCCGATACTCACATCAACGCTGATGCTAGATGTGCCAATATGGAAGGGGTAACTCAGAGATGAACGCAACGCGAGTGCGATATCTAAGCCAGCTTGCGCTCCCCCATGAACAATCACACCAAATTCATCACCGCCCAAGCGGGCAAGGAGAGCGTCTGCGGGAACAACGCGAGAGAACCTCACTGCAATATGTTGCAGTAGCTCGTCACCAACGCTGTGTCCCAATGTGTCATTCACTGATTTAAAACCATCAAGATCCATAAGAAGCAGCGTTCCATCAAGAGGTGTAAGTGCGTCGATCTCTGCAAGAAATCGCCGCCTATTGGCGAGTCCTGTGAGTTCATCAATACGCGCTAACTCTCGATCTTGTGATGCGCTGCGTGCTTCGCGCAGCGCAATACCCATTCTGATAAATGCAAGGGCAATTGTGATTATGGCCGGAATAAGTGCAAATGCTGGAAAAAAGCCGCGTTGGACTGCAGCTGTTATAAGTACTGTTGAACTAAAGATTAAAGCGATAGTGGCGGCAATGGAGGTAATCCGATCGCTCATTTGAGCCTCACCACCCCTATGCCAGAGCGCTTCAGCCATGATCAGCAGACCTAGCAGCCAGCCATCATCAATAAGTGAAGCAAATGCATAACCCGTAGTGGCAGATTTCCACAGAAAAATAAGATCGGTTGCAGTGAAGATCGCAATTCCAAGAAGAAAAAGGAATGATCGAAGTACTTTTACTTGGAGTACAACAATCACAACTGCGATAGCAAGGAGAACAACATCTCCAACGGGATAGAGAATTGAGAGAAACACAGTTGCTTGACTTCCAACAAAGTGGAGCATGGCAGTTTTAAGAAAAAATGATGCGATAAGGCTAGACATACCAAAGGTAATAATGACGATATCAAGTAGCTCAAGTGCGCTGGGTTTATTGCGGGAAGTCAAAGCTCGTAGAAGTGCAAAAAGCACGAGCGGGTAGAAGAGCGAGTAAGTAATTTCAGATGCAGCAGGCCATATTTGAAATGCATAAAATGAATTCCATGTTGAGATAGATGAGCCCACACCCCAAATAACAAATGCCCACCCCAAGGCAATTACCGCAAGTTGGTCATTAAATAAAGGTGCGGAGAATGCAACGGCTGCAGCCAAAAATGCCACAGTATTAAAGAGGATCAGGTCTGCAAATGGTGATGGATTCTTAAACACTAAGCGAACTCCAAGGTGAAGGAGCAAGATCGAGATCGCGATTAGGCGTAGTTTTAGGTATCCTCGCTCTGTGCCTATGGCCATTACTTGAGGCTAACGGAAGGATTGATGAGTGAAAGATACAAATATTTCTCGTCGCAGTGCGCTGTGTGGAGTGCTAGCGCTCTCATTAGGCCTTGGCGTTGATTTTCTTCCAGAAGCAGCGCAAGCAGCTGCCGGCATCACTCAACTTAAAAATGGAAAGATTCAAGTCACACTTGCTGCAAATAAGGCACTAGCAAAAGTTGGAGGATCAGTCATTCTTAATCTCAATGACGGTTCACAACTTGGAATTGTTCGTACAGCCGCAGGTGTTAAGGGATTCTCTGCTTTAAATCTCTCATGCCCTCATAATTTTGCATTGGTCAATGAAGTAGGGGGTAAGTGGGTCTGTCCTGCCCATGGCTCTGTATTTGCGTTAAACGGAAAACTTCTTCAAGGTCCTGCAAGGCAAGGGTTAAGTTCTATCCCAGTGGCTGCAACAGCTACTACTCTGACTATTGGCTAAGTGAGCCAAGTAAGTCCCAGTAGCTCAGTGGATAGAGCAACCGCCTCCTAAGCGGTAGGTCGCCGGTTCAACTCCGGCCTGGGACACAAAATAGTGTTAAAGAATTACGGTGCGCTGTCCAACAATAAATATGCGGTCTTGTGCAAACAATTTAACAGCTCGTGAAAGAACTCGGCGCTCAATATCGCGTCCAATAGCAATCAGATCATCAGGAGTTGCGCTGTGGGTAACGTGAGCGACATCTTGTTCAATGATGGGACCTTCATCAAGATCTGAAGTAACAAAGTGCGCTGTTGCCCCGATAATCTTCACACCGCGCTCATGCGCTTGGTGATAAGGCTTAGCCCCTTTAAAACCTGGCAAAAAGGAATGGTGGATGTTAATAATTGCGCCATTCATCTTTTGACAGAATTCTGGCGACAGGATCTGCATGTAACGGGCGAGTACTACAAAATCAATGGCCTCAGATTTTACAAGCTCAAGGATCTTCGACTCGGCGGCTTTTTTATCTTCTCCAAGATAGATAAATGGAAGACCATGTGATTCAACCAAAGAACGTAAATCTTCATGGTTTGAAAGAACTGCTGGGATTTCAATAGGAAGCTCCCCCAGCTCTTGAAGATAAAGAATATCGCGCAGGCAGTGACTTTCTTTTGTCACAAGTACCAGAGCCCGTTTCTTAGTAGAGGTTTGGCGAATATGAAGAGTTGGGCTCAGATGGGAGAGTCCATCGGTAATTGCTTTGTTTGCATCTGCAAGAGAGCCTGAAGTTTCAAATCGCGTGCGCATCACAAAAATGCCCGTAGCAGTATCTGTAAATTGCTGGTTCTCAATAATGTTGCCAGCGCAAGCCAAGACTGCAGTAGTCATGGAGTGCACGATGCCTGGCTGATCTTTGCATTGCAGGCTAACGATGAGATCCATAAGAGAATTCTATTGCAGGTAGACTCATGCCATGAGCGAGTTCATACCGAGTAAGACTGCTGAGGAATCGCAGGAAGATGCTGCTGAAATACAAGCCGCAAAGGATCGCGATGCTCAAATTGCTGCGGATAAACCGCCACATCACGAATAGATTTTAATTATTCACTTTTTGTAGGTTTTGGAGCGGGGGCAGCCGCAGGTTTTGGAGTCTCAGTTTTTGGGGTAGTAGTTTTTGCAGTGCGCGAATCAGTTTTATAGAAACCTGAGCCCTTGAAAACTACTCCCACATTTGAATAAACCTTACGAACCTCACCCTTACATTCTGGGCATTCGGTGATCGCTGCGTCAGAGAAGGACTGAACTGCCTCAAACTCATGGCCACAAGCCGAGCAGGCGTATTCATAGGTTGGCATAGGAGTAAGTGTAAAGAAGTGAGAGGATTAGCTCTAATCGAGGAGATGAGGGAGTGAGTTCGTGCGTGTGAGAATGGGAATTGCAGCAGTAGCGATTGCAGCTTTGTCACAGATTGGCTTCATGCCAAGCGCTCTAGCAAATTCACTCGTTTCAACTTCCCCAGCAGTTGGCGCTGTCCTAAGCGTTGCCCCTAACGCTGTTTCGGTTACGTCAGCTGTGGCGCTTCTTACTGATGGAAATAGCATTTCAGTAACTGATCCAACTGGTAAACAAGTAGATGATGGTTCGCTCACGATTAGTGACACCACAGCAGTTATTGGAGTTAAGCCACTTAATGCAAGTGGAATTTACACAGTGAATTACACACTGCTCAGTGCGACAGATGCACCACTTACCGGCTCATTCACATTCTTATTTAACGGTCCTCCTTCAATTTCATCACCGAGTACCTCAGCTGCGCCAACGCCCATGCAAACTTTGGCTTCAAAGCCAGCTGCATCAAACTCTTCTACAAACCTTTTCGTCCTCATTTTGCTTGCGGCAGGCATCCTCGTCGGTTTGTTCTTGATTTGGTATGCACGGCTGATTTGGAATGACTCAAAGAAATCACGTAAGCCAAAGGCTGCACCTACGCGTGTGGCTAAGCGCAGCAGCAAGTAACTCCATTGATTCAACATCACTTTTTAACTGAACAAGTAAGTCATGGGCATGTATTAACGTCAAATTCTTTCGTAGGGACTCTTATTCCTATCGTGAAAGATTTGAATCTGGTTGCGATCATTCTTGCGATTGGACTTCTCTATGCTGCAGGATTTCTTGTCACAGAGGTAAAGGGAGTTCTGACTGCTGAAGGTATACGCCTTCGAAATCTTGCTCGCTTTGTAACTCTGGTCTGGTTTGTGACTGTATTCGGAGGAATATTTACGGAAGTCGCAAACTTGTTGGGTCTTGGATTCCTTGATGCATTTAATGCAAGCGTGCTTCGATCGTTTATGTTCCAAACTTCACTAGGACGTGATTTCCTCTTTCAAATATTGATGGGCTTTATTGTGCTCATTTCATTGGGAAGAGTGAAAAAGGTTGGCGGAATTTATTTAGCACTACTTTTCACACTCCTTGCCCTGATCATCCCTATCTTCCACTCACATGCAAGTAGCGCGGGAAACCACGGACTTGCTATAGGTGCGCTCATTTTCCATGTGCTCTTTGTTTCACTCTGGGTTGGTGGCGTTATTGGGTTAATAGCAATTGCCCCACATGAGCGCGAACGATCAGTTACTCGGTTTAGTTCACTGGCTCTGTGGTGTGCGATTATTGTGGGTGCCAGTGGGGTAATAAGTGCATGGACCAGATTGAACTTTCTATCAGCTTGGAATTCACTTTTTGGAGTTTTGGTGGGCGTTAAGATCGCGCTTTTTGTCGTACTTGTATTTATCGGAAGTAAGCATCGTAAATATATTAGGAATAAGCTCACTGGTTCCCAGCAATTATTTAGACTTCTTGTCAATGAATCTCTCATCATGATTGAAACAGTTTGCATTGGCGGCTTGCTCTCCACCACCGCCCCGCCCATTTCACAGGCCGGCCTGAAGCTAGAAAGTGATCAAGTACTTTCTATTACTGGCATTTCAATGCCAGATGCTCCAAATTTATGGAGAGTACTTAGTGCATATGTGCCAGATGCAACGATTATTGGAGTACTGCTTCTTATGACAGCGCTATATGTGAAAGGCGTACTTGTACTCAGCAAACGTGGTGATAAATGGCCAGTGGGGCGCACAGTGGCATTTGCTCTAGGTGTTGCAGGTGTTGATTTTGCAACGAGCGGTGGTTTAGGTGTGTACGCGCACTTTGCATTTTCTTACCACATGGTTGCGCACATGGTTTTGGGAATGATTGCTCCAATTGGTTTTGTGCTGAGCGCTCCTATTACTTTGGCGCTTCGTACTCTTCCGCAAGGTCGCACAGAAAATGAGCGAGGAATCAGGGGAACACTCATCGCTCTAATTCACTCTAGATATATGACGATTTTGACTAACCCAATTGTTGCTCTGGCAATTTTTGATGGCTCTCTCTTTGCGCTGTATTTGACTCCACTTTTTGGCTCACTGATGAAAAGCCATAGTGGACATCTATTTATGGATCTACACTTTTTACTTGCGGGCTACCTGTTCTTTTATGTCATTATCGGAATAGATCCAAACCCTCGCAAAATTCCACATATCGTGAGGATCATTATTCTCTTTGCTGCGATGAGCATTCATGCATTCTTCTCAATTACTTTGCTCTCTACATCAACTCTGATTGATGGGGGATATTTCACCTCTCTTCACACTCCGTGGATTACAAATCTCTTAACCGATCAGCACACAGGTGGGGCGCTGGGTTGGGCTATGGGAGAGATTCCTATTTTGATTGCGCTTATTGCAACGTTTATTCAATGGGTAAAAGATGACACCAGAGAATCTAAACGTACTGATCGTGCTTCAGATCGGGCAGCTGCAATGGGCGAAGAAGACGAATTATCTAAATACAACAAGTATTTGGCCGAGCTCAACCGCAGGGATGAGCGCTAGAAACGAACAATGATCGTAGGAGTAGCGGCGGCGCTTACTTTCTTATCGTGTGCCTCATGCGGAAGGTTTTCACTGACTAATTCATGACCGTAGATCATCGCAACGCTCCATACATTAAACGCAGAGAGTTCTGATAGTGCGCGGTCATAAGAGCCGCCACCTTGTCCCAAACGATTACCCGCGCGATCAACTGCAAGTGCAGGCACTATCGCTACATCAATGATGGATAGATCACTGATCGCTGGTCCCACTGGCTCCATGATTTTTCCACGCTTTTCTAAAATACTGCTGGCGCCGTTCCACTCAATCCATTCAAGTCCATTATCGGCAGCAACTCTGGGCAGAAGAACCCTCTTGCCACTATTTATTAATGTCAGATTGAGATCTTTGGTCTCTGGCTCTAAGTCATAAGAGATGTATGAAGCAATTACTTGAGCTCTTTGAATCTCAGCGCAGTTAGCAATATGCAGCCAGGTGCTGGGGATGTAACTCTGCTCACGTTCTTTTCGAAATTCTAAGCGCAGCTCTCTCTTCTGCTCTGCTTCCATGGGATTACCTTAGGGAAGAAGTAGGGTTTGGTTGTGGATTTAGAAGCGAATTTATCGGTGATCAGCGTGAAAGAGATGCTCGCTCAACTTCTTGAGATCTCATCTCCGCTTACTCCTTTCGATATGCCCTTGCTAGATGCTCATGGCGCAACACTTGCTGAAGATATTTATGCAGGAGAGCGTCTAGTGCTTCGCAAAGGTTCTCGTATTCGCTCTACTCAAATTGGCTTAGCAGCATCAATTGGTTTAGCGAGCTTGCCAACACAGCCACATCCACGTGTAGTAGTTATTTCAGCAGGTGATGACCTCGTTGAACCAGGTCAAAAACTTGAAACTGAACAGGATGAATTTGAGACTAATTCATGGATGCTTTCAACTGCAGTGAAAGAAGCTGGGGCAGTGGGTTATCGTGTTCACGCTATTCCTGAAAACCATGCGCAACTCAAGGATGTCATTGAAGACCAATTAGTGAGAGCAGATCTGATTGTTATTAGTGGAGAGAGCCGTGATGGCTCATTTGATTTGATCGAATCTGTACTTCGAGAACTAGGCGACATCACCAGTGTTACACCCGGCATTGAAGGAACATCGAGTCATAGCTTTGGAACTATTGGACCAGACAAGGTGCCCGTTATTACATTGCCGGGAGAGCCAATCGCCGCATTTTTGTCTTGTGAGGTATTTGTTCGCCCCATGATCAGAAAAATGCTTGGAGTTTCAAATATCTTCCGCCCAACCATGAAAGCCAAAATAACAGCAGATGTTCAATCGGCAGTTGGAGTTACTTCATTTGTTCGAGCCACTGTAGAAAGTGATTCAAGTGGAAGTAGTGTCACGCCACTTTCTGACCAGGCTGAACTCTTTACGCTCTCCGATGCCCAAGCCCTGATCGCCATTCATGCTGATTCTCCTGGCGCTCTTAAAGGAGAGAGTGTGGAAATAATGGTTCTAGACCGTAGTAATTAGAATTTATTTAACTAGTATTTATTCATGGACGTAAGATGGCCGGTAAAAATCACTGATGGCGAACTTACGCTGCAGCCGATTAGGCGCCGAGATCAAAAGAGATGGTCTGATGTTCGTCGTATAAATAACGAATGGCTTGGTCCATGGGAGGCAACACGTCCAAAGGTTGATAGTGAAGGGCCTCTTCCAACATTTGCCCAGATGGTTCGTCACTACAACCGCGAAGGAAAAGAACTTCGCCAGCTCGCTCTTGCAATATGGATCCGTGAAGATGGAAAAAACAAATTTATTGGGCAGATCACTATGGGAGGAATTGTTTTTGGTGCCTATAGGGGAGCCCATATCGGTTATTGGATTGATCAGCGCTATGCCAATCGGGGTTATGCAACCCGGGCTGTTAAAACCCTCACCCAATTTGGATTCAATGAATTGCTCTTGCACCGTATCGAGATCAGCATGAGGCCTGAGAATCTGGCATCGAAAAAAGTAGCTGAAAAAAGTGGCTATAAATTCGAGGGAGTTCGTGAACGCTTCTTACATATTGATGGAGATTGGCGAGATCACCTGACCTTTGTTGCCGAAAACCCTAAAAATTTAAATTAGGACATAGCGCCCAAATCCACGTTTTTACCCCTGACTACGTTTATCGTTACATTCCATGGCGTCGGGTCTTATCTATCTCATCATCCTAGGCATGTGGGGTGCTTACTTTCTCCCGCGCTGGTTGACCCACCATGACGCATCAACAGGCCGGGCTACTGAGAGATATAAAAGTGCAATGAAGGTTGTTGCTTCAACTCCTAATATTCCAGAGCCAATTGATCCTGATAAAAGAAGAAAAACCTTGCTAGTAAGGCGAGTAATTTTTGGAATACTTTTTATTGCATTTGCTTCAACAGCAGGCGCGGTAGTCACAGGAGTAATTACTACATCAATACTTTTAATTCCGACAACAGCTTTTGCAATTTATTTAATTAATGTCAGGCGCCAAGTTGTCGCAGCTCAGCTGAAAGTCAAGAGACTGCGGGCGCTTCAAACAATTACGACCACTGAAATTAATCTTGATCCAACTGTTCGAATTTCACTCGGCCATGAAATTCCTGAGTCATCTCCTGAACATTGGATTCCACTTGCCGATAGACCTGACACGGCAGGCATCACAGTTATTCCAAAAGATCGCTCAGCAACACAGGGTGGTTGGTCACCAGTTGCAGTTCCTAAACCAACATATGCAACTGCTCCGAAAGCATTCACACCAAAGAGAATTATTGACCTTACAGTTCCAGGACATTGGAGCGCAGAGCAAGAGCGTCAGCAAGTATTGGAAGTTGCAACAAGGGATGAACTCTTTGATCAAGAGCTTGCAGAGCAAGCGGCGCAAAAGCGGGATATTGCATCTAACGAATAATTAGATCCAAGAAGGCAGCCACATCAAGCTTGACCAGTGGCTATAAGAAATGATTCCGCCCGTGAAGAGCGGGAAGAAATAGAGGAAATTTAAGACAATCAGGGCAATAAATCCATAAGTCGCATAGCTGCGTATCTTTGGAATATTTCCACCTTCATCTGGTTCAAGAAACTTTGATAAAACAAAGACAATAATCAGAATTATGAAGGGTTCAAAAGCGATTGCATAGAAAGTAAATACCGTCCGCTTTTGCCAGGCAAACCATGGCAAGTAGCCCGCGCCAAGACTTAGCAAAAGCAAAATACTTGTGCGCTCTGTACGAGTAATCCAGTAACCAAATGTTATTGCGATGGCAATGACGCCTGCCCACCAGAGAAGAGGCGTACCAAGTGCAAGTACTTCCTGCGAACACGTTTTTGCTCCGCAACCAAGTGGCGTTTGGTAGAAAAACGATGTTGGCCGTCCCATGACAAGCCAACTCCACGGATTAGCTGAGTAGCCATGCGGAGTTACTAAGTGTGTATGAAAGTTAAGAATCTCTGAGTGGTAGTGCCACCACGAGCGAATTGCGCTAGGAATAAAGTCAAAGAAACCACCGCTATGTGTCTTAGCCCAATTTCTGTCATACCCTGATGAGTTAGAAAACCAGCCGACCCAGCTCGCTATGTAAACAAAGGCGGGAAGAAGTGCGTATTGAGCAAAACGTAGAGGTGCAATCTCTTTGATCCGATTATTTTTGTAATCGATATAAAGGACATAGAGGAGGTAAGCTGCAATGTAGTAGACGCCATTCCACTTTGTTGCCGCAGCCAGGCCAAGTGAAATTCCGACAAGAGTATGAGCGCCCCTGAGAAGAAAATAAAAACCGAGCAAGATAAAAAACATGAGGAAGATATCGAGTAGAGCTGTCCTAGACATGACAAGGTTCAAACCATCAGCGCACATCAAAATTGCAGCAGTCAGACTCAAGAAGTAGTTATGAAATAACTCTTTTGCTACATAATAAACAAGCACGATAGATGCCGTGCCAATGAGGGCCGCTGCAATGCGCCAGCCAAATTCATGATAACCGAGAAGTTTTATCCCTGCTGCGATCATCCACTTTCCGATAGGTGGGTGAACAATAAATTGAGCAAGATGAGTCTTGCCATCTATCTCAACGCCATGATGCAGAAGTGAATTCGCATTTTGTGCGTAGTAGACCTCATCAAAGACAAAGCCCTTTGGGTACTGCAAGTGCCAGAGCCTAAAGATCAAAGCGACAAGAGCAAGGCCACCTACGGTTAAGCGCTCATGAAGTTTGGTCACTACCAAAGCCTAAAGCCTGCGAGAATTAGCCAATGCTCATACTCGCCTGCGCCCCCCTGGGAAATCCAGGTGATGCAACAACGCGCTTACGCGAGGTCATTACAAGCGCAAAATTTATTGCCGCAGAAGATTCCAGAAAGCTCACTCGTCTGGCACATGACCTAGGAATCGTTTATACAGGCAGAGTAATCTCATACTTTGAAGGAAATGAAAGCGAACGTTTAGATCAGCTGACAGAAATTTTGGAGTCAGGTGAAGATCTCTTAGTTATCACGGATGCGGGAGCGCCCGGAGTTAGTGATCCTGGATATCGCTTAATAAGAGCAGCCATTGAAAAGAATATTGAGATAAAAGTTTTGCCAGGGCCATCTGCGCCCGTGACTGCGCTTCTCTTATCTGGAGCGCCTACAGATCGTTTCTGTTTTGAAGGTTTTACTCCGCGCACCTCGGGTACCCGCAAAGCTTGGTTTGAAGATTTAGCTGAAGAAGAGCGCACGATTATCTTCTTTGAAGCGCCTCACCGATTAAAGGAATCACTTGTCGATGCTTGCGAAGTATTTGGAGTAAATCGCTTGGGCGCAATCTGCCGAGAGATGACAAAGACATACGAAGAGACAATTCGAGGAACCTTAGGAGAGCTACTCGCATGGAGTACCGACCGAGAGATTTTGGGTGAGATCACGATCGTTCTACACGGCTTTGATGCCAGCACGAAGAGTTACAGCGGAGATGAATTGGTGAATTTGGTTCTAGAGCGAGAAAGTGCAGGCATGTCTCGCAAGGATGCGATAGGCATCGTTGCAAAGCAGTTGGATCTGCCTAAGCGCCAGGTATTTGATGCGCTCGTTGCTCATAAGAGTGCAGATAAGATCTGAGGATGAGTTCAGGAGCAGATTCCAAGGCGTTCTACTTAACGACGCCTATTTATTATGTGAATGATGCCCCTCATATCGGTCACGCCTATACAACTGTTGCAGGAGATGTTCTCACCCGCTGGCATAGACAGCGCGGAGAGGAAGTTTGGTTTCTCACAGGCACAGATGAGCATGGCGAAAAGGTATTAAACACAGCAAACGAAAATAATGTCTCACCCCAAGAGTGGTGTGACAAGCTGGTTGAAGATAAGTGGAAGCCAAACTGGCGCGCTTTAAATATTGCCAACGATGACTTTATTCGCACAACAGAACCTCGCCATATGGAGCGAGTGCAGAAGTTCATGCAACTACTTAAAGATAACGGTCATATTTATGCAGGAAAATTCGAGGGGCCTTATTGCGTAGGGTGTGAAGAATTTAAGTTACCTGGTGATTTAGATGACGGTAAGTGCAAGGTGCATGGCAAACCGGTCAAGATGCTCTCTGAAGATAACTGGTTCTTTAAGCTCAGTGCTTTCATTCCACAATTGCTCAAGCATTACAAAGATAATCCAGATGCCTGCCAACCGGAGAGTGCTCGTAATGAAGTTGTTGCCTTCCTTGAAGGTGGCGTGCGTGATCTTTCTATCTCTCGATCAACATTTGATTGGGGCATTCCAGTTCCTTGGGATACCGATCAAGTTATTTATGTCTGGTTTGACGCACTTCTCAATTACGCAACAGCAGTTGGTTTAGGCGATGATCCTGCCAGCGCTGGCGGTAAGAAATTTGCAAAGACATGGCCTGCTGATGTGCATTTAGTTGGTAAAGATATTTTGCGCTTCCACGCCGTGATCTGGCCTGCCATGCTTATGGCCGCTGGCCTACCAGTTCCTCGAAAAGTGTTTGCTCATGGTTGGCTCCTTGTTGGCGGAGAAAAAATGAGTAAATCAAAGCTCACTGGAATTGCTCCATCTGAAATCACCGATCACTTTGGCGTAGATGCATTCCGCTATTACTTCTTGCGCGCCATTCCCTTTGGTAGCGATGGATCGTTCTCTTGGGAAGATATGTCAGCTCGCTACACATCTGAGCTAGCAAACGACTTCGGTAATTTAGCTTCTCGCTTGATTGCAATGATTGAAAAGTACTGTGAGGGAGTTATCCCTGCAGTGGCAGAAGACCAAGGTCTTGCTTCGGCGCTAGCTTCGGCCTCTAGCAAAGCCGATGAAGCAATTTGCGCGCTAGATTTCCAGGGCGGAATTGGCGCGATCATGGAGTATTGCAAGAGAGTCAATGGATATGTAACTGAGAAAGAACCATGGGCAATGGCAAAAGATCCTGCCAACACTGCCGACCTTAATAAAGTTTTATATAACACTGCAGAGAGTGTTCGCGCACTTGCCGTTTTGCTGCATCCAGTAATGCCTGAGACGACACAGAAATTGTGGGAGGCACTCGGCGCCCAAGCTTCTATGGGAGATATCGCTGCGCAAAAGATTTCATCTGTTGCAACATGGGGACAATTGCCTACTGGCTCACGTGTCACAAAGGGCGCAGTCCTCTTTCCACGTTTGGAAGAAAAGTCAGAGTAGATGGCTGATCGTCACACGTTAGATAAAGAACGTGCCGATGCACCTATACCGGCGCCGCTCACCCGCAGATGTATCGATGCCCATGCACATATGGAATTGGTTACAGAATCAGAGCCAGATTCCAAAGCGATCGCTGATCTATTAGAACTCTGTGCAAGTGTCGGTGTTGATCGCATCATGCAAGTGGGTTATTCAGCAGAACAATCTGCATGGGGAGTTAAGTGCGCAGAGAGTTTTCCCGGCAAAGTTTTAGCAGCGGTTGCCCTGCACCCAAATGAAGCGCCGGTTGTTGATGACTTAGAAGCTGATTTAAAGGTCATTGAAGAGCTCGCAAAACACCCCCGCGTAAGGGCAATTGGTGAAACAGGCTTAGATTTTTTCCGTACAGAACCTACCTTACAAGATAGGCAGCTCTATTCTTTTAAAAGGCATATTGCACTTGCTAAAGAGGTAAACAAAGCGCTTGTTATCCACGACCGTGATGCTCACAGAGCAGTACTAGATACTTTGCTTGAAGTGGGCGCCCCTGCCACAACAATCTTTCACTGCTATTCAGGTGACGCGCAGATGGCAGTTGAATGTATTGACGCTGGGTATCTTCTCTCCTTTGCAGGAACTGTCACATTTAAGAACGCTCCTGCTCTTCGTGAGGCAGTAAAACTAGTACCGCCACATTTACTTCTCGTTGAGACCGATTCGCCTTTTCTAGCTCCGATGCCCCATAGAGGGTTGCTCAATACACCTGCTCAGATTCCTAACATCATTCGCTTTATCGCTGATGTGAGAGATGAGAGCGTTGATTATCTTTGTGATGTTGTCACAGAGAATGCACTTCGAGTCTTTGGAAGCTTTGACTAGTGGCAGCCCTACTAGGCGCAGCAGAGATACGCGAGATTGCCGAGCGCATCGGTGTGAAGCCCACAAAGAAATTAGGTCAGAACTTTGTTGTTGATGCCAATACATGCCGAAGGATTGTTAAGGCAGCAGATGTCAGCAGCAATGATGTTGCGCTAGAAATTGGTCCAGGAATCGGTTCTTTAACCCTTGCGCTGCTTGAAGTAGCCAAAGAAGTTATTGCCATTGAAATAGATGACAGGCTTGCAGGTGAACTAGCAAATACTGCCGCAGCTCATGATTTTGATATAGCGCGCTTGAACGTAATAAATGAAGATGCGATGACGACAGAGTCACTACCAAAAGAACCCACAGTTTTAGTGGCAAATTTGCCCTATAACATTTCAGTTCCAGTGCTTCTACACTTTCTTGAAAAGTTTCCCTCTATCCAGCGCGGTGTTGTGATGGTGCAAAGTGAAGTGGCAGATCGTTTGGTCGCAAAGCCTGGTAGTAAGAATTACGGATCTCCGTCCGTGAAAGCAACGTGGTGGGCCGATCTCTCCTCAGCTGGAACAGTTGGCCGCTCTATTTTTTGGCCAGTGCCAAATGTTGATTCATCACTCGTGAAGTTCTTCCGTCACGCACCAGCAGGAGATGAAAAGTCCAGACTCCAAACCTTTGCTGTGATCGACGCTGCTTTTGCCCACCGCCGCAAGATGCTGCGAAGCGCTCTTGGTGAACTCTTTGAAGGCAACGCTAGCGAATCAATTACTTCTGCTGGAATCGATCCCACAGTTCGCGGTGAGGTCTTACTTCTTGCTGACTTTATGAAGATTGCCAATACGCTAGCCATATGAAGCTCAATGGTGTTGTCGTGCGGGTGCCTGCAAAGGTAAACCTGCAGCTCTCCGTTGGCCCCCTCGGCGCAGATGGATTTCATGAGGTAACAACTGTTTTTCAAGCGATCTCACTTTACGACGATGTCACAGTGAAATTTGGCGAACCGGGAACAGGAATTGTTCTCACACTTTCTGGCCCAACTTCCGCCGGAGTTCCCGTTGATTCAACAAATTTGGCATATATGGCAGCCCAACTCATGATTGATAAACATGATTTGGATTCTGATCTTTCGATCCACATCAAAAAGGAGATTCCAGTTGCGGGAGGAATGGCTGGCGGTAGCGCTGACGCAGCAGGAGTGATTGTTGCTATGGATTCTTTATTTGAACTTGGGCTCTCTCGGGACGGAATGGAGAAGATTGCTGCTGAGCTCGGTAGCGATGTTCCCTTCTCAATTACTGGAGGTATTGCAATTGGTCGAGGCCGCGGAGATGAGATCACTCCGGTGCTTGCTCGCGGAAGTTATCAATGGGTACTTGCGATGTCTGCTCAAGGACTATCAACACAAGCTGTATATGCAGAGTCAGATCGATTGCGGACTGGATTAGATATTGCAAGGCCGCAGGTGAGTGATCAAATGCTTCAGGCACTTCGCGCAGGAGATGCCGTTGCGCTGGGTCAAGCGCTCTCCAATGATTTGCAGCCAGCTGCATGTTCACTTCGACCTGCGCTTCGTTTAGCTCTTGATGTTGGAAATGATTACGGAGCTCTTGGAAGCATTGTCTCTGGATCTGGACCAACAGTTGCATTTTTGGTTGAAGATGATGAGAGAGCATTGGATTTAACAGTTGCACTCAGCGCAAGTGGCGTAGTCGCAGGGGTAATTCGCGCGGGCGGGCCTACTCACGGGGCGCGAGTTGTAGAAACACTCTGACATAAGGGAGAATTCAGGTTCCGCCATTGTGTAGTGGCTAGCACATGGGCCTTTGAAGCCCAGGGTCCAGGATCGATACCTGGTGGCGGAGCAAATATCCGCCAGAGATGAAGGGGGTAGTAATGACACTAGATCTCGTCATTGTGCTCGCTGCTGGTGAAGGAACGCGGATGAAATCTTCCACACCAAAAGTTCTTCATAACATTGCAGGCCGCTCAATCATTGATCACGTTTTGGGCGCAGTAGAACCACTTGGCGGAAAAGAGCTTCGCGTAGTTGTTGGCTCAGCGCGTGAGGCAGTTGAAGCGCATGTGAAGCAGGTTGCCCCAAAAGCCACAACAGTTTTCCAATCAGAGCGCAATGGAACGGGCCACGCCGTTCAACTAGCCCTAGAAGGTGCGCCAGATAAAGGAAGCGTCTTAATCCTGGCTGGCGATACGCCACTTCTTCGCGCCGAAACTCTCAAAGAATTTATCGATGCACATGCTGCTTATGAATCGCGCGCATCTGTATTGACCGCAATCTTGCCTGATCCATTTGGCTATGGCCGGATCGTGCGCGCCGATAGCGGTGAGCTTGTGCATATCGTTGAAGAACGCGATGCAAGCGCCGAAGAAAAAGGTATTGATGAGATCAATACTGGCGTTTATCTCTTTGATATTGCCTCGCTCAAGAGCGCCATCACGGGACTTAAGAGCAGCAACGCTCAAGGCGAGCTCTATCTCACCGATGTCATCGCGCTGATTAAAGGTGGTGGATCTGGTGTTGCTGGAATCTTGTCGAATGATTACACCGAGACTGTAGGTATTAACGATCGCTCTCAGCTTGCCGAATGCGCCGCAATCATGCGTGATCGCATCAATGATGGCTTCATGCGAGCTGGCGTGAGCATTGTTGATCCCACAACAACATGGATTGATTTTGGTGTTGCGATCGATCCAGATGTGACGATTTATCCAGGGTGCGCTATTTCAGGTGCAACACATATTGCTAGCGGAGCGTTTATTGGCCCTCGCACCACTCTTCACAATGTGAAGGTCGGACAGAAGGCGAGCGTTCTTGAGTCCTGGGCAGCAGATTCAGAGATTGGCGACACATCTGTTGTTGGTCCATTTAGTTATCTGCGTCCCGGAAGCATCTTGTCCGCAAACACGAAAGTCGGCGCTTATGTTGAGACCAAGAATGTGAAGCTTGGTGAGGGTTCTAAAGTCCCACATCTGTCCTATGTAGGCGATGCAACGATAGGCACAGGAACTAACATCGGGGCCGCCACAATTTTTGTAAACTATGACGGTGTTGAAAAACATCACACCACTGTGGGAAATGATGTTCGTATTGGAAGTGACACCATGTTGGTAGCACCAGTCACCGTAGGCGACGGGGCATATACCGCCGCTGGCTCTGTTATTACTGAAGACGTGCCTGCCGGCTCCATCGGAGTTGCTAGGGCAAAGCAGAGAAATGTCCTAGGGTGGGTACTGAGAAAACGTAAAGGAACCTCTTCGGCCACATCGGCGGAAAAGGCCGGAGCACAAGACGTAAAGTCTGCGAAGGAGGAATAGCCAGTGAGCGAACTTCGACTGAGCTCTGAGAAGCGGTTAAGGATTTTTACCGGCCGCGGATATCCAGAACTCGCCGAAGATGTCGCTGCAGAACTTGGCATTCCAATCACACCAACATCAGCATATGACTTTGCTAATGGCGAAATATTTGTTCGATTTGAAGAATCAGTTCGTGGTTCAGATGCATTCGTAATTCAAAGCCACGCTGCTCCGGTGAACAAGCAAATCATGGAGCAACTCATCATGGTTGATGCTCTCAAGCGTGCATCCGCCAAGCGCATCACAGTAGTTGCGCCTTTCTATGGTTATGCACGTCAAGATAAAAAGCACAGAGGACGCGAGCCAATCTCAGCTCGCCTTATGGCAGATCTCTTTAAGACAGCAGGTGCTGATCGTTTAATGGTTGTGGATCTTCACACCTCACAAATTCAAGGTTTCTTTGATGGCCCAGTAGATCACTTGTTTGCATTGCCTCTTCTTACAAACTACGTCGGCAGCAAGGTTGATCGATCAAGACTGACGATCGTCTCACCTGACTCAGGACGCGTGCGGGTAGCTGAGCGTTGGTCAGATATGTTGGGCGGGGTTCCTATCGCTTTCATTCACAAAACACGTGATCCACGCATTCCAAATGAATCGATTACAGGACGTGTGGTTGGTGATGTAAAGGGAATGACCTGCGTAGTGATCGATGACATGATCGATACAGCAGGAACGATTACTAAGGCAGTAGACGCACTCTTTGAAGATGGCGCAAAGGAAGTAATTGTTGCCGCAACTCACGCGGTCCTCTCTGGTCCTGCGGTAGAGCGTTTGAAGAATTCTCGAGTCAGTGAAGTGATTGTTACAAATACTCTGCCAATCCCTGAGGAAGCTAAATTTGACCGTTTGACCGTGCTCTCGATCGCTCCGCTACTTGGCCGGGCCATTCGGGAAGTCTTTGAAGATGGCTCAGTCACAAGCCTCTTTGACGGCCACTCCTAAAGCCCAAACTCTCAATTTGTAAATCTGCCCCCGGATTCGCTAACCTAGCGCTTCGTTCCGGCGAGGGATAGAAATATCCGTAATCGACGGGTTCTCTCTTGGAACGTGATGTGTCCGTTTTATAAGAGCAGAGAACCTGAAGGAGCAAATTAAATGGCCGAGATAACAATCAACGGCGCCAAGCGCACCAACTTTGGTAAAGGTGCATCACGTCGTGATCGCAAGGCTGGTCTTGTTCCTGCAGTGATTTACGGTCACGGTGAGAATCCACAACACGTCGCGCTTCCTGCACGTGAACTTGGAACAGCGCTGAAGTCTTCTAACGTTCTTCTTGACGTCGTATTTGAAGGAAAGACAGAGCTCACACTTCCAAAGTCAATTACTAAAAATGCATTGACTGGAGTTCTTGAGCACATTGATTTGGTTATCGTTCGCCGTGGTGAGCGCGTAACAGTAGATATTCCAGTTCACACAACTGGTGAATTTGATAAAGATGGAATTCTTGAGCACGTTAACAACACAATTGCTGTTGAAGTTGAAGCAACATCTATTCCACAGTTCCTTACATTGGATCTCGCTGGTCTTGCAGTCGGTCAGAGCCGATATGCCAAGGATGTTGTTCTTCCAGATGGCGTAACTCTCGTTTCTGATCCAGATATGGGTGTTGTTCACTTGTCTGAGCGTTCAGCTGTTGTTGAAGAAGCACCTGTCGTTGCTGCTGCTGAAGGCGCTGAAGGTGCAACAGATGCTCCTGCTGCTGACGGCGATGCTGCGAAAGAATCATCAGATAAGAAGTAGTCTTTTTTCATGGCTGATCGCTGGTTAGTTTTCGGACTCGGAAACCCCGGCGATCAATACGCCAAAACTCGCCACAATATTGGTCAGATGGTCATTGATTACATGGCCGCAAATTCTAAATTTTCAACACATAAATCCCGTACTCAGATCGCAGATATTCGCGTTGCTGGGCAAGGGGTTACTCTCGCTAAATCACAGCTTTATATGAATGAATCTGGCGCACCATGCAAAGCATTGGCTGATTTTTATAAGGTTGGCCCAGAAAATCTCATTGTTATTCATGATGAATTAGATATTCCATTCAACACAATCCGCGTAAAGCTTGGCGGCGGAGATAATGGCCATAACGGACTTAAAGACATCACCACACATTTTTCTGGACCTGACTATTACCGCGTAAGAATGGGAATTGGCCGCCCTGTTGGCCCAGGAGATCCCGCAGATTTTGTTCTCAAGCCATTCACATCAACTGAGAAGAAAGATGTGGAAGATCTTGTTGCTAGGGGCGCTCAAGTTGTTGAAACACTCATTGAAAAAGGTTTAGAAGCGGCCCAACAAGATTTCAATAATAAGTGAAGACAAAATCCTCCAGCACTTCATGGCTTCCTGCTTTTATTGTCCTTGGAATTACTTGGGGAGCTTCATTTCTCTTTATTAAGTGGGGGCTAGTTACCCTGACATCTGTTGGCGTTGCCTTCATGCGGGGTTTCATTGGCGCAGTAACGCTCATTGTTTATTGCTTAGTAACCAAGACTCCTCTTCCCAACAAGCTCGCTCACTGGGGTCATTTAGCAGTCGTGGCGCTTTTTCTTAATGCTGGTCCTGGATTTCTCTTTGCATACGCAGAGACCCACGTAAGCAGTGTGATCGCGGGGTTGATGAATGCAACAACGCCACTTATGACCGTGCTCGTTGTGAGCATTGGCTTTAGAGAGCAGAAGATCAATATCAATCAAGGGATTGGTGTTGTGATTGGTTTTATAGGAATAGTTCTTGTCACAGGGGCATTAACTGGTTTAAGTAGTAGCGATTGGAAAGGCATTATTGCTCTTCTATGCGCAACGGTTGGCTATGGAATTTCGATGCCTTATGCCAAGCGTTATGTAGCTACTCTTGATTACCCTGGACCTTCTCTTGCTGCTGCTCAAGTAACCTGCTCAGTAGTAATGCTTGCACCGATTGTGCTCAGTGTTGGAATCACTCACAGCTCGTGGAATAGTAAATCCATCTGGGGAATGCTCATTCTTGGAGGAGTAGGAACTGGCTTTGCCTACATCTGGAATTACAAGATAGTCAGAGCTGCGGGCAGCGTTGTGGCAAGCACAGTCACCTATGTAACACCGGTGATTGCAACTATGTTGGGTATCTGGCTCTTAGGTGAATCTTTTAAAATTACACAGTTGATTGGTGGAGCTTTGGTGCTCTTATCTGCAGCACTCGTTCAAAAACGAATTAAGTTCCTTAAATCAGCCAGTATTTCTTAAGCCTGCTGCAACGCCGTTAATTGTAAGAAGTAGAGCGCGGCGAAGAAGTGGATCTGGATTTGCAGATACTCGGACTTGTTCTAGGAGTGAGATCTGTAAAAGGTGTAACGGAGCAAGATAGGCATCACGAATAGTGAGCGTGCGGGCAAGAATAGGTTGATCTCCCAAAATTTCACTCTTCTTTGTGAGCAACTTGATTTCGTCTTGGGTGAGAGCGAATTCTGCTTCGATCGTATCTAAGAAGTGATGCAGAGAGGGATCAGCAAGGCGCGTGACATATTTACGAGCCATCGCAAGATCAGTCTTTGCAGCAGTCATTTCAACGTTTGAGATAAATGTGCGGAAGAAATGCCAATCCTTCAGCATTGTTGTTAATACCTCGCTATGACCAGCAAGGCGAGCAGCTTTAAGTCCTGTGCCCACACCAAACCAACCAGGAACAATCTGACGAGATTGTGTCCATCCAAATACCCACGGAATCGCGCGAAGAGATCCAAGACCGCCTGCTGCATCTGGTCTACGAGATGGACGTGAACCTAAGAACATATCTCCAAGTTGCTCTACAGGAGTTGATGCGTAGAAATAAGCAGGAAGATCTGGGTGGTCAACAAGGGTGCGGTATGCCTTAAATGAATGATCACTGACAACATCCATGCATGCACTCCACTTGGCCAGGTCATCTGGTGATTGGCGAGGCGCACGATTAAGAATTGTTGCTTCAAGAGCGGCAGCGAGTGAGAGCTCAACGTTCTCTCTGGCAAGAGAAGGGAGCGCATATTTATCACTGATGACTTCACCTTGTTCTGTCATCTTTACTTGGCCATCAATAGATCCCCAGGGAAGTGCGATAAGTGCCTCATATGTTGGACCGCCGCCTCGACCTACTGAGCCGCCTCGTCCATGGAACAAACAAAGCTTCACGCCATGTTTGATTGCCGTATCGCGCAATTTTCTCTGTGCTTTATGAATCTCCCACTGTGATGTGGCAATACCAGCATCTTTATTGGAATCTGAATATCCAAGCATGACTTCTTGAATATCTCCGCGGTTCTTTACAAGCTTTCTGTAATCAGCATTAGAAAGCAGCGCATCCAAAATAGTATCTGCGGCGCGAAGTTCAGCAACCGTTTCAAGGAGAGGGGCAAAACCGATCTTTGCTCTATCAGGGGTGATGAGCCCAGCGCGCTTGGCTAATTCAACGGCGGCGAGAACATCCTCGTGAGATTTAGTCATAGAGATGATGTATGTCTCGATGACCTCTGGGCCAAATTTTTCGATCAAATCATTAATTGCGGTAAATGTTGCAATCGTTGATGCTGCAGCGACATCTACCTTCTCTGGGTTCGCTTCCAGCTGGGCAAGTGCATGGTGATGAGCATCTGAATGCTCACGAACGTCCATAGTTGCGTGGGTAAGACCAAAGCTAGATACGGCGCGAATTAAACGCTCGAGGTGCCCATGAGCAATGAGTTCACCTTTATGTGTGAGCAGTGAATCACGCATAAGCATTAAGTCAGCTAATAATTCAGCGGTGTTCTCATAGTCACGCCCAGGTGCATGAGGCGCTCCCGCGCTATGGCGACGCTGGGTCAAGATCAACTTGTGACGAATTGCAGTTGCTTTGAGGCGATAAGGCTCTTCAACGTTTAGACGCTTAAAGCGATCTTCGATCTCTGGAAGGTTTGCAAGATCAGTTGCAACAGATGTTTTAAGTTCATCTGAGGCTCCTGCAATACGCGTTGAAACTGAGAGCGCCTGGCGCAAAGGATCAAGAGCTGTGAGCATTGCGCGAATAAAGTGTCCAACTTGAAGGGTAATCGCAGATTGAGTGACAGATGCTGTGATGTTTGGGTTTCCATCGCGGTCTCCGCCAATCCATGTGCCAAATGAAAGCGGCCGAGATGTAGGAGAGATCTTCACGCCAAGGCGTTCTAGCTCACGAGCAAAGTCATCAAGAACTGTTGGAACGGTGACGACAAAGAGATCATCTAAGTAATAAAGAGCATTGACTGCTTCATCTAGTGGTTCAGGTCTTCCTAAACGAAGTTCATCGGTCTGCCAGAGCAGATCCACTGCCTCGGCTAATCCGCGCTCACTCTGTGCACTCTTCTTCTCATCGAGTAATTCCGCGATGATGCCAAGCTTGCTCAAAACAGAACGGCGAGCTGCCTCTGTTGGGTGCGCTGTGAAGACGGGTCTAACTGAGAACTCTTCCATCCACTGCGCAATATCTTTTTGAGTGAAATCTTTATGCTCAGATTGTGCCTTGAGAATGTTATCTACTGCGCGTGAGATCCATGAGCCTTTTTCTTCTCGCTCCTCGCTCAATACTCTGGCACGGTGAACTTGTTCAGCCACGTTTGCAAGGTTGAAGAAAGCGTTAAAGGCACGTACTAATTGCACGCTCTGCTTAACATCAAGGTTCTTAAGAAGTTCTTCACCGCCGCCATTTCGCACTTCGCGGCGAACAGATTCAACGAGATCTAGGAGATCTTGTCCTTCTTGGCGAACCAAACTTTGCCCAAGCAGATCGGCAAGTTTGCGCACATCACTACGAAGCTCTTGGTCATCGCGAGCGATGCCGCCTGTGATGGAGGTCTGCTTATCTTGCTGGGTCACAGATGTAATTCTGCCATCTATTAGACGCGCTAGAATTCAATTACATCTTCACCCCCGTATCCATTGGATTCGGGGGTATTAGCCGTTATGGAAGGGGCGTTGTGAGCACCAAGAACACACTTATTGACGCTTTCTCCCATATCAAGATCGATCAAAGTACTCAGCATTTAGCTGCCATACCTTCTGCCACAGGACTCTTGCTGGCCCAGCGCTCTTTAACATCTCCGCTTCTTGTTGTCTGCTCTTCATCACGGAGAGCATCTGAAATTATTGATGAACTAGATACATATCTTGGGATTGGTTCAGCAGTTGAATTTGATCCGTGGGAGACCTTGCCCCACGAAAAGCTCAGCCCAAAATCTGACACCGTAGCAAAGCGTGTGAAGATGCTCAGCAATCTATCTACCCACAAAATAATTATCACCTCCGTGCGGGCGCTGATTCAGCCAATCAATCAAGCAATTACACAGATCGAATTGCCGACACTTTCAAAAAATAAGAAGATCTCTATGCAAGCACTCATCGAAAATCTCGAGCTCTTTGGATATAACAGAACTGACTTAGTTGAGCGGCGGGGAGATTATGCGGTGCGCGGAGGAATTCTGGATCTATTTTTACCAGATGCAGATCATCCAGTACGTATTGATTTCTTTGGCGATGAAATCGATGAGCTCCTATTTTTCACAGTTGCCGACCAGAGAACATTTGAAGAAGTTGCTGAAATCCTAGTGGTTTATCCATGTAGAGAAATATTGCTGACAGATGATGTCAAAAAAAGAGCGGCATATTTAGAAAGTGAATTTCCACAAGTATCTGAGATGGCTCACAAACTTGCCCAAGGAATATATGTCGATGGCATGGAATCTTTATTGGGGGCACTATCTGGTGAACTAGTTTCACTTATTGATCTCCTGCCCAAAGGCTATGAAGTAATCACACTTGATTCTCCGCGCATAAGATCTAGAGCACTTGATTTGATTATGACAAATGAAGAGTTCTTGGAAGCTTCCTGGTCAAGTGCCGCTATGGGCGCAGATGCTCCAATAGATCTAAGTGAACAATTAGAGCGTGGTGGCTATTTTGAATTAGATTCCCTGACTGGTTCACAAGGTTGGTCATCTATCGATCCATATTCCACTGATGCAGATCAATTAGGTAAGGCTCAAGTATTTCGCGCCGTTCAGTCTTACGGTGGCAAAGTTGAAGAGATGATTGCCGATGCAAAGAAGTGGCTCACGAATGGCTATTTACTGATTTTTACAGCTGCAGGACCAGGAATTGTTGAACGTTATGCCAAGCTCTTTCAAGAAAGTGATCTGCCAGTTCGTTTGCTCAAGAACTTCGCGCCAAATCTCACCCGAGATGCAATTTATGTGCTGACAACCCCTATCGAGCACGGCTTCACTTGTGATGAATATAAGACGGTATTTATTACGGAAAAAGATATCTCGGGGGTTCAGAGCAGCAATAAAGATCAAGCAAGAATGCCATCTCGGCGCAAGAAGGCGATTGACCCTCTTGAACTTAAGCCTGGTGACTATGTGGTGCACGAACAACATGGCGTGGGCCGATACATCGAATTGGTTCAACGTACGGTAGGTAAAATTTCTAGAGAATATTTAGTTATTGAATATGCATCATCTAAGCGCGGACAACCAGCAGATCGACTATTTGTACCAACTGACTCACTTGAGCAAATAACTCGCTATGTAGGTGGAGAAGCTCCTTCGGTTCACCGCATTGGCGGATCAGATTGGCAGAACGCTAAAAAGCGCGCCCGTAAGGCAGTGAAACAAATTGCAGCAGAACTTATTCAGCTTTATGCAGCGCGCATGAGCGCACCTGGTTTTGCATTCTCTCCTGATACCCCTTGGCAGAGAGAACTTGAAGCTTCTTTTGCATATGTTGAAACTATTGATCAGCAATCAACTATTGATGAAGTGAAAGCAGATATGCAGCGTTCTTATCCTATGGATCGAGTTGTCTGTGGCGATGTGGGATATGGAAAGACAGAGATCGCAATTCGCGCGGCATTTAAAGCCGTTCAAGATGCAAAGCAGGTAGCGGTTCTAGTTCCGACAACACTTCTCGTTCAGCAACACTTAAAGACTTTTCACGACCGCTACGCAGGTTTTCCAGTTCGGGTAGCCGGTCTTTCACGATTTAATACAGCAAAAGAAAGCAAAGAGATATTAGACGGAGTTGCTAGCGGTTCGATCGACGTTGTCATTGGCACTCATCGACTGCTCTCTAAGGATGTGAATTTTCGCGATCTTGGACTTGTCATTGTCGATGAAGAACAGCGATTTGGTGTTGAACATAAGGAAGAGCTTAAAAAAGCACGCACAAACGTCGATGTGCTCTCCATGTCTGCAACGCCTATTCCTCGCACGCTAGAGATGGCAATTACTGGGATTAGAGAGATGTCCAACATCACGACCCCACCAGAAGAGCGGCATCCAGTCCTGACATATGTGGGACCTTACGAGGAGAAGCAGGTGACTGCTGCTATTCACCGCGAACTACTCCGCGATGGACAAATCTTCTTTATTCATAACCGCGTTGAAAGTATTGACGCCGTTGTTATTCGTCTGGGGCAATTAGTTCCCGAGGCGCGCATTCGTGTGGCCCATGGCCAGATGGGTGAGCGAGAACTTGAAGATGTGATCTTAGGTTTCTGGAATCGAGATTTTGACATCCTTGTCTGTACAACAATTATCGAAAGTGGGATTGATATTCCCAACGCCAACACACTCATTGTGGATAGGGCAGACACATTTGGACTCTCACAGCTTCACCAATTACGTGGGCGAGTAGGACGCAGTAGAGAGCGTGCTTATGCTTATTTTCTTTATTCTCCAGATAAACCTCTCACTGAAATTGCGCACGATCGCCTTACAACCATCGCTACAAACACAGATTTAGGTTCTGGTATGCAAGTTGCGCTCAAAGATCTAGAGATCCGAGGCGCCGGTAATTTATTGGGTGGTGAGCAATCTGGTCATATCGCAGAGGTTGGCTTTGATCTCTATATGCGCATGGTGGGAGAGGCAGTGGAAGACTTTAAGACTGGATATGTGGATGCAAATCCACGAGTGAAAGAGTGCAAAGTTGAGTTGCCTATTACTGCCCACTTGCCTGTGGAATATGTTCCTTCAGAGCGTTTGCGTCTTGATCTATACAGGCGAATGGCAGATGCTCAAGATGACGCTGGACTTGATGGGATTGTTGAAGAACTCGTTGACCGCTTTGGAGAGTTACCAATAGAAGCCGTGAATCTGGTTGATGTTGCAAGGCTACGGGTGCTGGCTAAATCAAAGAACTATTCAGAGGTAGTGCTTCAGGGTAAATTCTTAAAGATTGCGCCCATCACCTTGCCAGAATCCGCGCAGCTTCGTCTTCAGAGGCAATACCCAGGTTCTCTCATTAAATCGGTCACACAAAGCATCCTGGTTGCAAGGGGAGCAGAGGTGAATTGGCTTGGGGGTGCTGAGATAGGAGATACTTCACTCCTGCCGTGGGCTATGGGAGTCCTAGCTAGTCTTTAATACAGGAGATCCATGAAGAAGATCGTTGCCCTCATCGGCGCAGGAGTACTTGCAATCACACTCACCGCTTGTGGGTCATCTGCGATTGAAGCATCTGTTGGCAGTGACAAGGTCACAGTCTCTGATGTCACAACTAGCGTGAATAACATTCTTGCTGAGCGCAAAAAAGCTGATACAACTGGGATGAATCTTCCAACGGGAGATGCGCTCGCTCTGAATGAATTAAATTTCCACCTCATCGCATATCTGCTTGCAGATACAGCAGCGCAAAATGGAGTCACTATTACTCCAGCTGAAATTGCAGCTCGCCGTGCATCAATTGTGAGCCAAGTTGGTTCTGAGAAGAATCTTCCAAAGGCTCTTGTTGGCGCAAACATTGCAAGCGCAGATTTTCCGATGTATCTCAGGACAATTTTGTATGACGAGGGTCTGGCTAAGAAGGTTCAAGGGCAAGGTGTGAGCGCTGCTCAGACACAAGCCGCACTTGAAAAGCTTGTCTCAATTGTGGGAGCAAAACTCAAAGTAAAGGTCGATCCAAAGTATGGAATCTGGGATGCAGCACGCTCTGTTGTGACGCCTCCTACTGGATCAGCACCTACTCCAGCACCGAGTGCATCTAAGTAATTAATTTATGAGTTCAGAGCTCTTACGCCTTCGCCAGGTAATGGATCAATTGCGGTCCCCTGGCGGATGTCAGTGGGATGCCGAGCAAACTCACGAAACTTTGCTGAAGTATCTTCTTGAAGAATCCTATGAATATATTGAAGCAGTTGAAGATAATGACCGAGCAGCAATGCAAGAGGAGCTCGGAGATTTATTACTTCAAGTTTATTTTCATTCCAGAGTGGCAGAAGATGATAAAGATGCACCGTTTAATATCGAGGATGTAGCAAAGGGGATTGCTGACAAGCTGATCCATCGCCACCCACATGTTTTCACAGATTCTGATGTTACATACGATGATGTTCTTGAAAACTGGGAGAAACAAAAGCGTGAAGAGAAGGGCCGCACATCAGCAGTAGATGGAGTCCCATTAGGGCAACCCGCTATGTCACTTGCGACAAAGATGATTTATCGTTCAGAGAAATCTGGCTATAGCGTTCCTATTGCTCACCCTGTTGAGATTGCCCCAGATATCAGCGAATCTGAACTCGGAGAGGTTCTATTTGGACTCATTGATCAAGCCCAGGCCGCTGGTCTTGATCCCGAAGTGGCTTTGCGCGCGGCAACGAAGAAATATATTGAGGCAATCAAGCAGTATGAAACGAAACGATAGGATAAGCACATGGCCCTAATTGACGCAGTTCACGCCCGCGAAATTCTCGATTCCCGCGGAAACCCAACCGTTGAGGTAGAAGTACTTCTTGAAGACGGAACCACAGCTCGCGCGGCAGTTCCAAGTGGTGCATCTACTGGTGCATTTGAAGCAGCAGAACTTCGCGATGGTGGAAAGCGTTACCTAGGCAAGGGCGTTGAGAAAGCCGTTGACTTTGTGAACGATGAACTTGCTCCAGCAGTTGTTGGATTTGATGCGCAAGATCAGCGCATGATTGATGAAGAGATGATCGAGCTTGATGGAACGAAGAACAAGTCTCGCGTTGGCGCAAACGCCATTCTTGGCGTTTCACTCGGCGTTGCAAGAGCAGCTGCAGAATCTGCTGACCTCTCATTCTTCCGTTACATCGGTGGGCCAACTGCTCACACACTTCCAGTTCCCATGATGAACATTCTCAATGGTGGAGCGCACGCAGATACAAATGTTGACGTCCAAGAATTCATGGTTGCACCCATTGGCGCAGAATCATTTAAAGAATCACTTCGTTGGGGCGCTGAGATTTATCACAGCCTAAAGGCCGTCTTAAAAAAGCGTGGTTTAGCGACAAGTATTGGCGATGAAGGTGGATTTGCTCCAAACCTTGATAGCAACCGTGCGGCACTTGATCTAATTCTTGAAGCAATTGACGCGGCTGGATTTAAGCCTGGAAAAGAAATTGCACTTGCTATGGACGTTGCAGCAACGGAATTTCATAAAGATGGAAAGTATTCCTTTGAAGGAAAGCAGAAGAGCAGCGATGAAATGATCGCTTACTACGCTGATCTTGTCTCCTCCTATCCAATTGTCTCGATTGAAGATCCACTGGATGAAGATGACTGGGATGGTTGGATCAAGATGACCACCGAGCTCGGTTCAAAGATTCAAATTGTTGGAGACGACCTATTTGTAACAAATCCAGAGCGCCTAGCTAAGGGAATCAAGCTGGGAGCCGCTAACGCACTCCTTGTTAAAGTTAACCAAATTGGAACACTGACTGAAACTCTTGACGCAGTATCTCTTGCTCACCGCAACGGATACCGCTCGATGATGTCTCACCGTTCAGGTGAAACAGAAGACACCACAATTGCAGACCTTGCTGTTGCACTTGAGTGTGGTCAGATTAAGACTGGTGCTCCTGCTCGTTCAGAGCGTGTAGCTAAATACAATCAGCTACTTCGCATTGAAGAAGAACTTGCAGATTCTGCGCTCTACGCAGGACGCGGTGCATTTCCACGATTTAGTGGCAAGTAGCAATAAGTAAATAGCGAATGTTTAAGAGCATTTCGGGGCGAAGTTTAGCCTTCGCCACCACGCTCTTGATTCTCGCAATTACTCTTGCACCACCAACACAGAGATATTTTGCACAGCGTGCTCAAATTAATTCTTACAAAGCACAAATAGCCGGAGCTAATGCAACCCTCAAGCAAGCAGAAGATGAATTGCTTAAATGGAACGATCCTGCATATGTTGCCCAGCAAGCTCGTACTAGGTTGCACTATGTATTCCCAGGTGAGCGCCAATACGCAGTAATTGGAGCGGGCAAGCAGCCTGGACAAGATCAAGCACCTGCAGCTCCTGTTGCTAATCAAATCCCGATTGGTATTCCTTGGTATGCACAAGTGATTTCATCGATTACAGCAACGAACGTCAACAAATGAGTGAGAAGGCATCGCAAGAAGATTTAGATGCAATTGAAAGACAATTAGGTCGCACACCACGTGATGTTCATGCAATTGCTCACCGTTGTCCTTGCGGTAAGCCAGATGTCGTTGAAACTCCTCCGCGTTTAGCTGATGGAACTCCGTTTCCTACATTTTATTATGCAACCTGTCCAAGGCTTACAGGTGCCATCTCCACTCTTGAAAGTTCAGGCATGATGGCGCAAATGCAGGATCGATTAGCAACCGATCATGAACTAGCTGGTGCTTATCACGCGGCACATGATGATTACTTAGCCGCAAGAGCGGCTCTTGGCATGGATGTTCCTGAAGTTGAAGGGGTTACCGCAGGAGGAATGCCAGACCGAGTGAAATGTTTACATTCACTTGTTGCGCACTCTCTTGGCGCAGGACCTGGTGTGAATCCATTGGGAGATGAGGCGCTTGCAGCGCTGGGTGACTGGTGGTTAACAAACCCATGCGAGTAGCAGCGATTGATTGCGGCACAAACTCTATTCGCCTACTTGTGGCAGATATTGAAGGGAATGCATTTCGCGAAGTTCATAGAGATATGCAGATTGTCAGACTTGGCGCAGGAGTAGACAAGAACAAAGCATTTGACCCGGATGCCATTACGCGCACACTTTCGGCAACAGAAGACTTTGCACGGATTATTGCGAGTAATGGTGTGGAGAAAATTCGCTTCTGTGCGACAAGTGCAACCCGGGATGCATCTAACCGCGCTCTATTTATTGACGGCGTACGAGAGATTCTTGGCATTGAGCCAGAAGTTATTCCTGGAAGTGAAGAGGCGTCTTTAAGTTTTCTTGGCGCAACAAAAGAATTGGGTTCAAATCTCACTCCTCACCTAGTTGTGGACATCGGTGGAGGTTCAACAGAGTTTGTTTTAGGCGCTGGGAAAGTTGAATTTGCCCGCTCAGTGAACATCGGTTGTGTTCGAATGTCTGAAAGACATTTAAATACTCAACCACCAAGTGCCACCCAACTTGAAGCGGCGACTTTAGATATTGACGCAGCAATAGCTGAGGCAGCCCAGGAAGTGCCCTTTGCTCAAGCGAAAACCCTGATCGCAGTTGCAGGAACAGCAACAACTGTTGCCGCAGCCGCACTTGGTTTATCTGATTACGATCGTTATTCGATTCATCTCTCCAGAATTTCAGCAGAGAAGGTTCACGAGGTTGCACAGATGTTTGCATCGATGACCCGTGATGAAATTGCATCTTTAGGTTATATGCACCCAGGAAGAGTTGACGTCATAACATCTGGTTCTCTGGTGTTATCTCGGGTGATGAAATCAACGGGCGCCAGTGAGTTTGTGGCTAGTGAATCAGACATTCTTGATGGGATTGCATGGGGCTTGGCGAAGTAATTAAATGAGCGCGTCTAAAAGCTATAAGAACATGGATGCTTTAGATAAAGCTATTACAAAGTGCGCCCTGTGTCCGCGCTTAGTTCATTGGCGAGAAGATGTCGCCCTTCTTAAACGTAAGTCATATGCTGACCATGATTACTGGGGTAGGCCTGTTCCTGGATTTGGAGATCCTAAAGCGCAGATTGTGATTGTTGGTTTAGCACCTGGCGCTCACGGGGCCAACAGAACAGGCAGAATTTTTACGGGCGATAGCAGCGGTGATTTCCTCTTCTCCTCTCTTTGTCGAACTGGGCTCGCAAAAATTCCAACAAGTGAATCTAAAGATGACGGGCAAGTTCTCTATAAAACAAGAATTTTATGTGCGGTGCGCTGCGCGCCACCCGACAACAAACCAAGCACCCAAGAGAAAGCAGCATGTGCTCCTTTCATGGCAAGTGAGATAGAACTTCTCATGCCAACTGCCAAAGTTTTTGTTGCTCTAGGCAATTTTGCATGGACTGGTCTGTTAGCTCAGCTTGTTGGTATGGGATTTAATGTGCCATCTCCGCGGCCAAAGTTTGGTCATGGTGTGAGCTTTAAAGCATCATTTGAAGGCAAGAGCGTGAAGATTATTGGAAGTTACCATCCAAGCCAGCAGAACACTTTCACAGGGAAATTAACCCCAAAGATGCTAGATGGTATTTTTAAACTTGCTCAGAAGTAGTTAGCTTTCGCACTACCCCAAGTGAAATAGCAACAGAGTTGCCAATTAACAGAGCGAACAGCAGTGTGCCGATTCCCACGCGACCACCAAGTAGCCAACCAATACTCAAAGCTATAACTTCAATAAAAAGACGAACTCGTCCCACGCGAACTCCGGTCACGCGGTGGATACCGGTCATGAGCCCATCTCTTGGCCCAGGACCAAGCCCACAGGTGATGTAAAGGGAAGAACCAATTCCGATAATGATGATTCCTAGGATCACATATGCAAAGCGAATCCACAGCGTGTGATGTTGAATAGGAAACACATCTGTTCCAATTTGAAGAGCGTAAGAGATGATCAGAATATTTGAAATAGTTCCAAAACCTGGCCGCTGTTTAAGGGGGATCCAGCCTAATAAGACTAAAAAGCCGATGACGAGAGTTGACCAACCGAGTGAAAGTGGAGAGTGCTTAGAAATACCTTGAGCTAATACTGACCAAGGCGCATTTCCTAGAGTTGATTGAATGATGAGTGCATCACCTAAACCAAATATTGCTAAGCCAAACCACAGGATTAGAACTCTCATGGGAGTCAGAGACCAACGGCTGGTTGCAGTCCAAGGAGTAACTGGGACTGTTTTTGAAGGACGAAGAAAGTGGATGATCCGTTTAGGCATGAGCTAGATCCTTACACATCGCTCTAAATGCCTTTGTATGTGCATCGATATCTGCCTCTGTTGTTTCAGGCGATACAAGAGCCATGTTATGGAAAGGTGTTATTAAGAAACCATCATTGAGCATACGAAGATGGATGTATTGCTCAAGTTCAAAATCTCCAGCATCTGCAGCCTCTTTACCTGTTCTCGGTGCAGTTGCTTGGAAGAGATACTCACCTCGAGCGCCAAGTCTGGAGCAATACCAAGGAAGTTCAAATTCTTTAATAGCTGCATCGACTCCATCACACCACTTCTGGCCAAGTGCAATCATCTGTTCGAATGCAGCGTCCGTGAGTACTTGGGTCAGAGTTGCTCGCATTGCGGCAAGACTGAGTGCATTTCCAGCAAGTGTGCTACCAATTCCACCTGTATCAATGAGTTCGCGTTCAACTTTTGTTTTGATGCGCGCTGCTATTTCTTCTTGCATGCCAAAAGTACCGGTAGGAATTCCACCGGCAATAGCTTTACCGATAGTAAGAATGTCGGGTTTGAGTCCGTGGAGAGCTGTCATTCCTCCGGGGCCAACAGAGATCGTATGGGTCTCATCAATGATTAAGACTGTGCCATATTTCTTTGCTAGCACTTCAACAGCTTTCGGATAACCATCATCAGGAAGAACAATGCCGATGTTGGTCATCGCAGGTTCCATCAAGATTGCAGCAACATCACCATGGGCAAGGGCCGCCTCCATGGCTGCTAGATCATTAAATTCAACAACTCTCGTGGTTTGCGCAAGATCTACGGGCGCTCCTAGATTTCCTGGGCGCTTGATTGTATTTCCTGCGCTATCTAACGTTGCAAATGTTTCATCAACAGATCCGTGGTAACACTTATCAATAACGATGATCTTTGAGCGTTCTGTAATCAGGCGTGCATATCTAATGACGTGGCGATTGGCATCAGTTGCCGTAACTGTGAATTGCCAAAGAGGAAGCCCAAAACGGCGAGCAAGTTCACGTGAAACAATTACAGCATCCTCGGTCGGAAGCATTGCTGTCATACCGCGCTTGAGTTGAGCATTAATGGCGTCGACAGTTGCAGCAGGAGAGTGGCCCGTCATTGATCCGGTATCACCTAAACACAGATCTATATATTCATTTCCATCAACATCTGTGAAACGAGCACCTTGCGCGCTATCAACAAAGACTGGGTATGCACCTGGCCACTTTGCCATCCATGACATCGGGACGCCGCCCGGCATCACCTCTTTTGCCTTTTTGAATAGTTCACCTGATTTTGGGTGCAGAGCTAGAAATCGTTCCTCCTCAACTGCATTGAGTTTTTTGAGGTGTTCTCTATTAATTTCGCGCATGTAGGTATCTTATCTTGGAGTGCAGGGAGCCGATATCCGCTCAACCAGTTGAGATCAGCGGATGTGATGTATTACCTCAGCAACCCTTAAGGCAATATCCAAGGATATTGATCTCTCGCAAAGTATTCTTTTCATATGATGGGAAAGAGAGCGCTTAAATCACTCTTTGTAGCATCGGTGTTCCTACTTGGCACCGTGATTACCCAGCAAGCCCATGCTGAAAACGCAGTGCAGATTGAGGCACTCGGCCCAGGTAATCGCATACTTGGCTTAGACATAAGTAAGTATCAACATACAAAAAATTTACCGATTGATTTTGCAAAGATGCATTCAGCTGGCGTGAGATTTCTCTATATCAACGGTGGAAATACAATTGAAAAAGCAGATACCGAGGCAGCAAACTATTACCGCTCTGATCGCACAGGAGCCCAGTTAGCTGGCATCTACACCGGGCTTTATTACTACGCTCACCCTCCAAGAACTACCGATATGAATATTGTCATCGCAAATGCACACAATCAGGCCAAGAAAGTTATTGATCGTATTCAAGAAGATGGTGGTTACAACACTCTTGATATGCCAGTGGCTTTAGATATTGAAACTAACTGCACCTCTATGTCTAAGTCAGGCATCTGCCATCGATCTATGTCGAATGTTTACTTAGTTCGCTGGGTTAAGACTTGGCTCAGTGATGTGCAGAGCGCACTTGGCAAGACCCCAGTGATCTATTCCTATATGAGCTTTATTACCAGCCATTTTGCCTATGACAATGAACTTGCCAAGTATCCAATCTGGATTGCAACGGCCCGTATTAATCCTGCTAACCCAGAGGCAAAACCAACAATGAAAAGTGGTAAGTGCCCTGTCTCCCCGTGGACTGATACAAAGTGCAATGTCAGTTGGAAGATCTGGCAATACTCATCAGGGGGCGCAGGAGCAAGATATGGCTTGCAAGCTGGTCCAGTAGATCTCAATGTTCTAGGCGGAGCAAGTGAGAACTTTTATAGTTTGATCGCACCTTCACAGGCATAAACAAGCACGAACCAACCTAAGGAGAAAATATGGCAATCGTCAGTTTCAACGTTGAATTAATAGCAGAAATTCCAATCACAGTGAATGAATCTGATCGCCAAGATGGTCAGCCTTACCTAGATCTGATTGCAGAAGCTGTGACAGCTTTTATGGAGAACAACGATCTAAACCAACTAGATTTTCAGGTCAAAGTTGTCGGAGATGTAATCGGGGCTGAGTAAGTTACTTACTGCCGACAGGCTTTAAGCTGGTAGCAAAGGCAGTCAGCTGGGCAAGAGTAAATCCACCTTGCGTTCCTACGCGAATGAACGTTGCCTTGAGAAACTTTGTTGGTGGAGTAATGAAGGAAATCTCTCCACCATAGCGAGAGAACTCTGAGCTCTTGCACTTACCAGTTGCGCAATAAATACCTACTTTTGCCTTCATTCCATTAATTACAATTGATGGCAGCGGCATGGGGTTATCTTCACCAGTGCAGTTAAAAGAGGCTGCTGTTTCGACCAGTGCAATGCCGTGATCCATTCCACCAAAACCAGCTAGAAGATAAGCGTCCTTCTTTGGAAATAACCGGCAAGGCCTCACCTCAAAATTCAGTGGTGGAAGCTTCAAAGTATTACTTGGCTTATAAATGACATATGTAACTCCAGTTTGAAGATCGCTGTATTTATCTCCAGAACCCATAGCAAAGGAAGATGCAGGGAGAAGAAAAGATAGCGATAGACCTACAGCTAGAAATCTATATTTCCTCATGAGTAGATCATAGAGAGTGTCACTTTCGAGGTGAAAGCAGTGCCCTCCAGCCAACCAGACAGAACGATAAAAAGGCGGTGGCAACGATGACAAAGGCCAGTGCAATTCCTTGACCTGAAATCACACGCAAAATCATTCCCACTATTACTGCAGATAGAGCAATGATTAAGCCGCTCGTTTTTGTAGTTGAAATTCGATGGGTACGGTGAACTAGTAGCCAGCCAAATAACAAGCCCACTGCGAACGGCCATAGTGTTGTCAGTGTTCCACTGAGTGAATTTCCATCTTTATGAGTATGGCGACCGATCATTACAAAGACTAGAACAGTAATAAAATCGATGAGATACGCACTCTTTTTCATAGTGAATAGATAGTACTCAATAGCAGAAGCGGAGCATGATCTAGCTGCTTGGCTTTAAGAGGTAATCAAGCGTGTAGTCTTAGCCTTTCTTTAGGGCCCCGATAGCCCAATGGCAGAGGCAGAGGACTTAAAATCCTC
>Ga0208389_1000079_pt1 | contig 53163 bp, 33 predicted proteins | sample CryBogCBH12Aug09_FD_184625 | JGI IMG/M metagenome (GOLD analysis project Ga0208389, IMG submission 184625) | Freshwater microbial communities from Crystal Bog, Wisconsin, USA - CBH12Aug09 (SPAdes) (version 2) | ecosystem: Environmental > Aquatic > Freshwater > Lake | place: Crystal Bog... | reverse complement strand
TTGATTCCACAACCTCTCACCTCATGGTCCCATCGTCTAGTGGCCTAGGACAATACCCTCTCAAGGTATAGGCACGGGTTCGAATCCCGTTGGGACTGCCATTGGGCTGAACTCCGCTTGGAAGTTCAGCCCAGACTGGCAATGCTGCGTTTCCCGGCTCTCAAGTCCACCTAGCGGGCTTCGTCGCCAATCATCATGACGGTGGTTCTGGTTTCCCAGACGTCACCGAGCTCTGATGCGAATCCCTCTAGTTCGCCAAGATCCACATCATCTCGAAGCACCTCTAAATCCAATTCGCTAACCCAAATCGAGCCATTGAAAACAGCGATGCGTCCCAATTCCGTGACAATCATTATTCCAAGGTCAATCTCACAGGACTCTATCGGCTTACTCGAAGCCTCACGGGTGAATTGAGCACGAATGACTCCCACATTCGTGATAACCGAATTCGAGAAGTCGTAGAACAAACTTCCCTTTCTTGCAGCAACATCGACCAAAGACTTATCGCTGCGACCAATGGAGACAGTCGCAAAATCATCGTTTACTCCATTTATGGTGCAGCTTTGCATTTGTGACCTAATCGAAATCGTCCCCCCCTCGCGAGTTTCGATGAATGCTTCACCGATCGCAGTACGGGTTCCGTTCAACAAAGTGGTCGTTCCGTAGGAATTCAACGTGCAGCCGATAAGAAGCTCAAGGCAGCCCACTTCTTCACTCGTCATGGACCTTGGATATGTTGTCATTTGCCACTTCCTCCTAAGAAATGTACTCGCTGAGATTTCAGACCAGTCAGTGGTTGAACTTTACGGTTCCAGCGGATATCAACTGCTGGAAGGTCTGTTTCAGTCCGCGTCGTTCGACGGTACGTGATAGTCAAATTGCCATTTGTGGCCTTCCAACCATCTTCAACTGGTTGCTTTTCCCAGCCCTCCGCGAAGTTTTCTGCAAACACTCCAGCGTCGACAAGTGGGTCATCGCTACGGAAGTTTCGAATTCCACTATTTTCGCCGGGACTTGCAAAATATCCGGATTCACGGTTGAAGGGAATCAGGGTGCTTGCCAAACGTGTCCGATCGAGAATATCTTTAGTCGCCGGATTCTTAGTCCGTCGTCCATTTGAACCCCCTTGAGACTTACCCATGGGTGGCATCTCTTAAGAAGTATTGGGAAGTTCGAGATGGTCTATGGATTTTCTCGGTATCTCCCCACCTTATGGAGCGAGTCTTGCAGTCATCGGTTCCGTGTAACAACAACTGCGTTGGTGCCACCTGCTCTATTAAGCGGCTGAGCCCTCGGCAGAATTCCTTTTTGCTCATCGTGCTTCGATAACAGCCGTGATTTGAAACGGCAACTACCGATCCATTGCGGATGCCCGCCAAGGCCGCATCTAGGTCCGAATCGCTAGTCCAACGAATTTGAGGGATCACATTGAGTCCTCGGAATTCAAAATACGACGCAATGGCCCGAGATCTCCAGATGGTATTCAGTCGCATATGGGCAGCATGGCTTGAATACAGGGTGGGGTCCGGTGAAGTTACGAACGAAAACTTAGCCAAGGAACTGGCTGCTTTGACTGGATTGTTGAATATTCCAGCGAATCCCCGGTCCGACTCCCAGAAATGGATTATCGACACTCCTTGACGCGCAGTCCGAGGTTTTCTTGAGTAGCTGAGAAGCATGAAGTCTGAAGGAAGTGAGTCGATTCCCCGAAGTAGGGGAATCTGGTGAGGGCCATCCACTCGAACATGGAATGGAGCCCAAATGTCAAACAGGTAGGGGCTTGAGCCAATCCAGCGAGTCAACTGCTGATTGGTCACAATCGGCTGAGTGATGGAATTACTCGTGAGTGGAATTCCCGATGTATTGAAGAACAGATTTTCTAATGACATCATTCTCCTTAATTGCGATTCTTTTCCTATTTTTTTCTGGCATTGCTAGGTTGAACGGTTTCATACGAACATATGTTCGTACAAATTAGCGTCATAAGGTGACACATTCGATTTTCCCTTCACTCAAATTGAAATCACCTGCGTAGGTCGTGTGGGATGGGGGGCAGACGGAAAGTCAAACGTGATCATTCCCTTTGACACGCCAAAACACCATTCGTTCTTGGACGCGAATAAACAGAAGGATTTCACGGAACTCGCTCAAGTCCTGGGTGAAATCCGGTCGACTCAAAATGGCTTGGCTTGCCAAATTGAAACTAATCGGCCTGCCCCATTTGGGTCAGGCCGATTTGATTTAATGGAGCCGACAGTGAGCATGGTGGTCAGCTCGTTTGACCTCGTTGCGAATGGCACGACGCAGCTGGGACGCCAATGAGTGCGAAAAAGAGCAGCGCCCGTTCGTTACTCGTGTGCCATTTATGACTTTCGCCACAAATTGGCCACCTCGTTGACCGCGGCTTTCTCGGCGGTCGTCGTGATGCGTGTGGCTCGGGTTTCCGGTTTCTTCGCTTGCGCGATCCATTCGAGCACCATGCGCTTATTGGTTCGGCTAAAGCCCTCAAAGTTCTCTTGACTACCAGGATGGGCTGCAAAAGCCGCGACGAGGTCGTCGGGAATTGCTAGTTGTTCGACGGCGTCGAGGGCGGTCCAGGTCCCCGACACCTTGGCTTCCTCCACGAGTGCGAGTCCGGCTGCTTGCATACGACCTTCTTTGATGAGGACCTCGATGCGTTGCTTATTCTTGGCCGACCACGCACTCGTCTTCTTGCGTGGAGCAAAATAGAGCTTTCCTCGGTAGTCGTCAACGGTGCCCGGTCGACTGTCGACCCACCCCCAGCAGAGCGCTTCACTCACCATCTCGTCATACGAAAGTGAAGGGAGGGGCGAAACTTTCTTGTGGTAGACCAACCAAACGCCGGAGGCGCCACGGTGATGCTCGCGAAGCCATCCTCGCCACTCCTCGATGGTGGTGCATTCGACCATTGCCGCATCAATCACGACTCTCAGCGTAGAGCAGTGGCGGTTCGAACCAAGGAAGCAACGCACTGGTTCGTCGCGCTGGTACTCCACCACCCTCGTTATGAACGTCAGCCCTGCATACGTTCGGACACCACCGGCGGCGCCGGGACCCACAGTACGTAGGCTGAGAACCGCATTGGGAGGTTAAATCGTGACCGATATTTTCCCACGGGAAGTTCCCGAAGTCCTACCCCCAGCGTCCGATTCGATGTCTGTCGCTGATCTCGAGCGGTTTTCAACCTTGTGTGGAGACCTCACCGATGAAGAGGTCTCCACTCAGGCCTGGCACTAACGCCGCACCCGGTTAAATAATCCGCGGTGGATCGCTTGGTAGCTCGCCACGACTGGGCGCCTCGCTTCGACGACTACACGTCTCGCCCACGTTAAATAGGCGGAAGCGATTTCCTATTTCGGGAAGAAGAACTCAATGGCGATGCCATCGGGAGTACGGGCCGTCACCGTCACGGCGTAGGGCACGTCCTCGATAGGACCGTGGGTGTAGCCCAGCGCGTCGAGCTTGGCCGCCCATTCGCCCACTTCCTCGGGGCTGGCGCACTCGAAGCCGAGGTGGTCCAGTCCGGGCTGGAGGTGGTTGAACGTACTGGACTTGTCCGCCGCGTGATGAGACATCACCGCGATACGGAGATCGTCGAGGGCCGGCCAGGTCATGCGCGTCCGTGAGAAGTCCTCGAACTCGCGCTCGACAATGTCGGCCGGGCCAAACAGGTTCTGGAACCACTCGGTGTTGGCCTTGATGTCGTTGACCGTCAGAGTGATGTGGTGAATGGGATAGGTCGCGCTCATGATTACAGGGCCGCCAGAATCTCGTCAACTTCGGTACGAGTCGTGAAGTTGGGGTGGATGTCGATGAAGGTTACGACACCATCACGATTCAGAATCGCGGTCGTCGGCATTGGTTCACGGGTCGTGCCGTCAGAGTTGGCCTCAGGGACACCCATCCCGAATGCGGCCTGAAGCTCAGCCACTTCATCTGACGGGGCCGTCCAGGTACCGAAGGCATCAATCATCGCGCCGGAGACATCGGAGTACACCCCGAAACTGAGGTCGTGACTCCCCGTCATGACCTGAAGTCCCTCGGGCTTTTGCGGGCTCAGGGCAATCAAGTTGACACCACGCTCGGCAAGAGCGGGCACCAGTTCGTTCTGATAGTGACGCAGGGTCAGATTGCAGTATGGGCACCACGCGCCACGGTAAATGATGAGAACATTCTGGTCGTGGGTCAACAGCGAGTGGAACGAGACCTCGTTCCCCTCGACGTCGAGGACCGTGACGTCGGGCACGGCCGTCCCCACGGTCAACGCGTTGACCGGCACGTCCATCGCGTCAAAGCGAGCGACGTCGGCGCCAAAGATGGCCATGGCGTCGGCCGGCACTTGGTCCGCCATAGCGACGTGGAGTTCGACAACCTGATCGATAATTGATTTCGTGAGCTTCCTTTTGGTGGATCAACACAGTTACCGTAGCAAAAAAGTGGACTAACTAGTCCACTTCTGTAGAATGAAGTGATGACGCAACTGACCACTCGAGGAGCCGAGACGCGCAGCAAAATTCTTCGCGCGGCTTCAGACGTTGTGCACGACGAGGGAGTAGCCGGCTTTACAGTCGACCTCGTCTGTGGTCGAGCAGGGGTGTCCAAGAGCCAGCTCTACCACTTCTTTGCCTCACGCGACCAACTTCTCGAAGCCGTTGCGGCGTCCACCGTCGAGGCGGTACTCGACCTGCAGTCAGAGCTGTTTGCTGATCTCACCAGCCTCGACGGTTTTCGAGCCTGGGCCGCCGCCCTCGTTCAGTTGCAAATTGACCGTGGTGCCGAGGGTGGGTGCCCCATTGGGTCCCTCCACTCCCAATTCGACGAAAAACAGGCGGGTGCACAGAGTCTTCTTCGGCACGGCTTCGATCAGTGGAGCGAGGCCCTTCGGCACGGTCTCGAGGAAATGAAACGGCGGGGCTCCTTGCCCGACGCCTACGACGCCGAGGAGCAGGCTCGCCTCTTCCTCGTAGCGCTGCAAGGGGGCCTCCTCCTCACCGACGCCTACCGTGATCACACGTGGCTCGAGGCGGCGCTCGACGAACGTCTCCGCGCGCTGGAGGCTGCGCTCTCCCGCTGAGGCGCCAGTGGCGCCGTCCTCTCACGTCGTCCGTCGGTACACGCACATTCCTGTAGCTAGGTCTCGCGTCATCTTCGAAGAGAATTACGTCGTCACCGATTGGTCACCGGGGCACCCATCGACACCGGTGCGTACGCGCTCCACTTCTGCCCTCTCGTCGACTCAACCGGACGCTCGCGTCGTGTACGAAGCGGCCGACTGCGTTCCCGTCAGGTGCTGAGCCCAACGGACTGCGCTTTGACGAAATGAAAGACCGTGGCTCGTTCAAACACCTTCGTCTCCACCAGGCGATAGCCGTCGTGTACCAATGTCGCAGCGAACGTGGTCATGGTGCGGTTGGCGTGTTCAACGACCACCCATAGGTTGGGTCGGGCGGAGCGGAACGCGATTGGTCGCATATCGATCTCCGTTTCGTCTGGAGACACCAGCCCGCGTCGGAGCGGCCAGTGGGGTGCGTTAGACGGGTGGTAGTAGTCGAACCACTCCTGTTCGATGTACCCCTGAAGTACGACCTCGCCGCTCCCCACGTGGCGACCGACAAACGCAGCCACTTGCTGCGTTGGCTGGATCACGCTGGCAACCACGGAAGCCGCACTGGGCACGATGCTCGCAATCAGGAGACCACTCGCGACGACCAACGAACGAAGTGGCCACGGTCCCCGCAATCGCAACGTTCGCACCGCGTGCGTGACGAGCACCGCCACGAGGAGCGCGAGGCCCGGCGTCGTATCGGTGAGGTAGCGATGCACGTAGACCGGGGTCTTGAACGAGACCACGACGAGCACCGCGCCCGGGACTGCGGTCCACGAAAACAGCATGACGAGATCGTCCCATTCAGCCCGCGACAGTGCGTTCGCTCGTCGATGGAGGCCCAACGCAATCACGCACACGGCAGTGAACGCAACCGCCGCCACAATGACGCCGTCAATCATCCCCGTTGCGTGCAGCAGCGGGCCGAGCAGTTCAACCACCGAGCCCAGAAGTGTCGCACGGGGTACCCAGCTGATCTGCCGAACCTGCGATGCCAGCACGCCGGCGTAGACGACAAGAAGTACGCCAAACGTTGCCAATGGCACCAGACTCGAGTGCCACTGCGCTCGCTTCTGCCGGTACGTCGACACCAACGCCCCCGCGAGAGCGGCCAGTGGGGCGAGGGCCGCGAAGAGGTGCAGGCCCGCATCGAGCGAGCACCAGATGAGAAACCATATGAGGTGTGACCTTCGACCCGTGCTCAGCCAGTGGTCCAGCATGGTGAGCGCACACGTTGTTACCAGTGCGGTGAGTGCGTAGGGCCGAGCCAGGAGCGCGGCATCAATCAGCGTCGCGTTGCTAGCCACCAGAAAAGCCGCGAGAGCGCCGCACCACACACCACCTCGTTTGGCCCCCAAACAGCCCACGAGATAGACCGTGGTGCCGTAGGCGAGGAGCGACGGTGTGCGGGCCCAGGCAATGGTGCCCGAGAGGGATAGCCAAAGGTGCATGAATGCGTAGTAGAGGGTAAAGACGGCGTCGACGACACGAGTGTGGTGCCACAGCTGTGGCCACGGGAGACGCGCGGCGTACAGCGTCGCCGCTTCGTCTTGAAACATCGCCTTGGTCAGTGACGTCGCAACTAGTCCGGTGGCGAGCAGTGAGAACGCCGCCAACATGATCGTGCTCGACGGTCGCCCGATAATCCTCGCTGAAGGGACCTCCGCGACGTTCGCTGGAATACTTACTCGCGAATTAGCCATGCCACATCGGCCCGAGGTCTAGCGGTGGAGCTCGAGCAGTACGGTGACGAGCGAAATGACACCCAGCAGTGCGGCGGGAGCGAACTCCTTAAATGTGTCCTTGACCCGCACGTGCGCTCCGACCGCGCCGAGGAAATAGAGCACGAGCCCAATGGCCGCGGCAACACCAGCCGCCTTCGCCCAAATACCCACGAGCAATCCCACTGCCGCGAGCAGTTCGAGGGCGGCGAGTACTGGCAGTTGTGACGGCGTGACATTCACCTTGGCGAGCGTTGCCACGATGTCGGGCCGCTTCGTCAGCTTTCCGACGGCCGAAAATGTCACCGCTACGCCAATAAAAACACCAATAATGTCAAGCGCAATAGACATTGCCGCCCCTTTCTCTCGCTCCAACCGTACTAAAGAACCAGAACGAATCACCGAATGCGAATGGCCCACCCCCTCGCGAACGAGGGGGTGGGCCACCCAGTGAAACTGCGTGGGGACACCACTACCCCCACGCAGACTGTTGCCTAGGGAGTGCAGGCACTCCCCGCTGCGGTGCAGCTGTTGGGCGATCCTGTGCCGACCACGTTGAAGTACACCGGGTAGGCCGCACCAGCGGCGATGCTCGGAGCACTGAGTGGTGCGGTGACGGTGACCGTGGTAACCCCAGCGTTGAGGCTGGTGGTGTAGCTGGCGTTCCAGAGGTTCGACAGCGTCGTGCCCACGGGCAACTTGAAGCTAAAGGTCCAGCGGTTGGTGCGTGAACCAATGGTGTACGTCGTACGGTTACTCACGGCGTACTGACCGGAGTAGCCACCGGGCCACTTCAACGTCTTGACGAAGAGGTAGTGCAGTGAGGCACTCTGCGTCGCGGACTGCGGGGTCGCCGCCTTCGATGCACTCGATGCCACCGAGGTGCCGCCGAGGCTGGTCGCGGTCACGGTAAAGGTGTAGGCGACGTTGTCGGTGAGACCGGAGAAGGTGCAGGTCAACGTCGTCGTCGTGCACGGCGCGGGCAGCGTGACACCAGAAGCGTTCGCCGTCACGGTGTAGCTGGTGACGGGTGATCCTCCGTTGGTGTGCGGGGCCAACCAGGCCACCACGATTGACTCGTTACCCGCCGTTGCGTGGACCCATACCGGGGCACTCGGCGCACTCAATGGCGTCGACGTTGACGAGGTCGACGCGGTCGAGGCGTAGCCCGCGGCAGTGATGGCCGTGACCGAGAAGGTGTAGGCCGTCCCGTTACTCAGACCGACGACCACGCACGACGTGGTCGTGGTGTAGCAGTCGTTACCACCAGGTGAGGCCGTCACGATGTACCCAGTGATGGTGGAGCCACCCAGGACGGTCGGCGCGGACCACGAGATTGTGGCCGACTGCGATGCCGTCGTCACACTAGTGATAGTCACCGAACCGGGTGCTTCGTACACCACAACGGCGCCCGAAGCGGCCGAGGCAGCACTCGTGAAGGGGACGGCGTTGGTCGTCGTCGCGGTGAAGGTGTAGCTCGCTCCGTCAGTCAGACCACTGAAGGTGCACACGAGGCCCGTAGCGACACAAGGCGACGGCAACGTGCCGGTGGCACTGTGGGCCGTCACGGTGAAGCCGGTGAGGGCGACACCACCCGTGTCGTAGGGAGCACCCAGGGTGACGATCACGTTGGTACCCGAGACGGCCACGTTCAGAATGCTCGGTGCATCGGGCGTACCGACGGGCATGACCGTGTTGGAGGTCGTCGAGTACGAGCTCGATACGCCGGCTGAGTTGATGGCGCGCACCACGAAGGAGTAGTTCGTGCCATTCGTCAGACCAGTGAAGGTGCAGGAGTTCGAGCTGAGTGCCGCACCCTTGACGGTGCAAGTTCGCCACGATGCGCCCACGACACTGACGACGTAGGAGAAGGCCGCGCCTGATCCCCAGCTCGTTGGCGTCGTCCAGGTGACGGTGGCGGTCCCACTGCTCTGGGTGGCGGTAATGCCCGTGGGTACGGTGGGCGACGTCAGCGACGACACGCCACCCATCATGAAGCCAGTGACGGCGTCGGGACCGGTGGTGGTGAAACCAATGGTGACGGACTGACCGGGGTAGAGCACGGGCGTGTCGGCGAGGGCGGTCACGGTGACCAACGTGCCGCCGACCGTCGCGGACGTGGCGTAGTCAGCACCCCAGAGGCTCGACAGTGACGTGCCCGTGGGGACCACGAAGCTGAAGGTCCACGGTACGTCGGGTGTGCCCACGTTGAGGGGCGACGTGTCCGTCAAGGTGATCGACGAGTTGTACCCATTGCCCCACCAGTCCGACGACCCGTAGGTCACGGAAGCCGAGGTGTTGGCGTAGGCCACGGTGTAGCTGACGGGTGAACCCGTCGCGGCGGCGTAGCTCGTACCGGCGTCAACACTCGGGGTCAAGGTACAGGTACCCACACCGACGTAAATCACGTCATTGGTCGCGGGGTCAACTTCACAGACCGAGGTCGTCGATGAGGTCAGGACGAGGTCACCATCGGCGTTCGTGGCGAACGTCGGGACGTAGGTGTTGTCGTAGGTGTCCATGGCCGGCAGGTTGGTAATGGTTGGCGTCGTGGGCGTCGCCAAGCCGACCGTCAGCGTCCCCGCCACGTAGGTGAAGACGTAGTTGATGGCACCCGCACCAGAGCAGGAGGTCACGTAGGAGCCACCAGCGGGGTGACCCTTGGCCGTCGTGGTGCAGGTCGGCGCGGCGAGAATAACGCTCGCGTTCTGACCATTGACGTAACCCGACACGGTGTAGGTAATGGCGGGAACCGATGCGCCGAAGGTAATGGACGGACTCGACGCGGTGATGGTCAGCGTCGCCGGACTTACGGTGAAGCTCTGGCTCAGGCCGGCGGCACCCAGGTAGTTGCTACTCGACGCAACGTGCGAGACAAGGATGCAGATACCGGGTGAGACGTAGGTCACGGCGAGACCACTCGTCGTGCAAACGCCAGGCGAGGTTGAACTCACGCTGGCGGTGCCGTCACCGGAGGTCGAAACGACCGCGGTGTAGGTGGCACCGTAGGTGGCCGAGGTCGGCAGGTTGGTGATCGTTGGCGTCGAGGCCTGACCTTGACCAACGGTAAAACTCAGGGCACCCGACACGTTGCTCGAGAACTGCGCGCCCGTGGCCACGTGGGCGACGAGGGTACAGGTCCCGGTTGTGAGGTATGACACCACGCCGGCACCACTAACGGTGCAGACGAGTGGCGTTGAACTCGTCACGCTGGTGACGCCGTCACCGGTCGTCGACACCGAAGGAGTAAAGGACACGCCCATAACGGCGGCCGAGGGCAGGTTGCTGATCGTGGGTACCGAGGCCTGGGCCAGGGTGACCGTGAACGAGCCGTTGGCGTAGACAACGGTGTAGTTCGGGGCGAAGGCGCCGGTGCACGAAGAACCGTATGAGCCGGGGTTGCTCAAGCTGGTCGCCCACGTTGAACAGGTGGGGGCAATGCTGAGCGCGCCACTGCCCGAGGTGTCGCTACCCACAAAGCCGCTGTAGGACGGGGTGATGGTGGGTGGTGTGCCACCGAAGACCATCGATGCGCTGTTTGGCGTAATCGTCAACGTGGCGGGGAAGATCCAGAAGTACTGGCCGTAGTTGCTGGCGGCGGCGTAGTCCGTTGAAGACGCCACGTGGGCAATCAACTCACAGTTCGTGCCGGCCGACAAGAATGACACGGTCACAGCGGAGCCAACCGTCACGACCGAGCAGACGTTCGGCGTGGCTGAGGTGATGCTCGTCGCGCCGGGGCTGTTGGTCGAGACTACGGGACCGGTAAAGGTACCACCGTAGACGGCGTGGGAAGGAAGATTGGTGATCGTCGGCATCGTCGGAGCGGCGGGCTGCACCGTCACAATGCCGGCCACGTAGTTGCTGCCGTCACTCACGAAGGTGTAGTCCGCCGACGTCGAGCCGCCGGTGCACGATGAGGCGTAGTTACCGGGGTGCGACGCGCTGGTCGCCACCGTTGAACAAGTGGGCAAGACAGTCACGACCGTCGTGGGGTCACCGTTCAGGTACCCCGAGATGATGGGGGTGATCGTTGGCGGTGTCGAGCCAAAGGACATGGTTGCGCTCGATGCCGTGACCGTCAAAACGGCTGGGTACACCGTGAAGTTTTGCGCGGGGTCGAGGGCGTTGTAGAACTGACCAGCGGCCACGGAAGCCTTCAACGTACACGTACCAACGCCGACGAAGGTGACCACGTTGGTGACGTTGTTGATGACACAGACGCTGGGGGTCGTTGAGACCACCGACGTTGCGCCGTCACCAGTCGTCGACACGACGAGCAAGAAGCTCGAGCCGTAGGTCGGGTGAGCAGGAACGTCCGAGACCGTGGGAGGCGAAGGTGTACCTTGGCTGACGTAAAAACTCTGCGCCGTGCCGTCAGCGGCACCGTAGTTCGTGCCAGCGGCCACGTGGGCCGTCAGGGTGCAGGTGCCGAGTGAGAGGTAGGACACCACGCCAGCGTTGACGACGCAGACTGACGTAGTCGAAGAGGTAACTGACTTCACGCCATCACCGCTCGTCGACACCACGGGGGTGTAGGTCGTGCCGTACTGGGCCGCCGGCGGCGTCGGGGTGATCACCGGCGTCGTGGGTGTCGCCTGGGCGATGACGAAGGTCTGCGCTGCACCGGTCGCGGCGTTGTAGTTCGCGGTGGCGGACGAGTGAGCCGACAGCGAACAGGTACCGGCACCAGTGAAGGTGACGGTCAGGCCATTGGCCCCCACCGTGCAGATGGTGGTGGTGTTTGACAGCACACTCAACGTGCCGTTGCCGGTGGTCTGGGTGACGACGGCCGTGAAGGATCCACCGAAGACGGCAGCGGTGGGTAGTGACGACGGTGTAATCACTGGCGTGGAGGGCGTGTTGCTCGGCGTGGCGGTGGTCGTTGAGGCGGCACCGACACCGGCACTGTTCGAGGCCGTAATCGAGAAGGTGTAGGTCGTACCGTTGGTGAGACCGGTCACGGTGCACGTGAGGTTGGCCGTGGCGATGCACGACGCGGGAATCGAGGCGGTCGGAGAGGTCACGGTGTATGACGTCACTGCGGCGCCACCGTTGGACGTGGGTGCCGTCCAGGTAAGCACCGACTGGGCGTTGTTGCCCGACGTGGCGGCGAAGGCGTTGGGGGCCGACGGCGTCGTGGCGGGAACAGCAGCGGACGATGCGGCGGAGTAATTACTGGTGCCGATGGCGTTGGTCGTGTCGACCTGGAAAACGTACGACGTGCCGTTCGTCAGACCAGTCACGGTGCAGGAGGTGCCGACCACGGTGGCGCACATGGTGGCGTCAGTCCAGGTAGTTCCACCATCCGTCGAGTACTGCACGTCGGTTCCAGTGATGGCCGATCCGCCGTTGGAGGACTGCGTCCAACTCACCAGTGAGGACTGGTTGAGGTTTGAACTCGCCGTGACGTGGGTGGGCGTGGGAGGCGCGGTGGGCACAAACGGCGTCGCCGACACGGTCCCCGACCACAGTGATGGCCCCAAGTTACTGGTCGTCTCGACCTGGAAGTTGTAGGTGGTGTTGTTGGTCAGACCGGTCACGACGCAGGTGGTGGCCGTCGAGGTGCAGCCGTTGAAGGTCGACCACGTGGAGGTACCCGCCACGCGGTACTGCACGACATAGCCAGTGATGGTCGAGCCGTTGGTGGCCGGCGTATTCCAGTTCAGGGTAACGGTCGAGCCACTCGGGGTCGCCGTGAGTGCCGGAGCTGACGGTGGGTTGTTGCCACCGATCGTGACGGCCAGACGGGGATTCGAGAGCGTACTCGCACCGGCAATGTTGGATGCCTGAATAGTGAAGTAGTACGTCGAGCCGTTATTTAGACCACTGATGGTGCAGGTGGCGGTCGAGGGTTGGCAGTTATTGACCTGAGAACCGTAGGTCAATTGGTTATAGACACCGACGTAGTAGCTCGTAATCGGACTACCGTTCGCGTTTGGAGCCGCCCACGTCAGCGTGGCGCTGTTAGAGGTCGTGGAGTAGGTGATGGTGCCGTTCTGTACCACGTCGGGCACACCAATCGGCGTGCCAGTGCCGCTGTTTGACGACAGTGTCCATCCCCAGTCGTTGTATGAACGGATCTGGACGGTGTAGCTGGTGCCGTCGGTGAGGCCAGAGATGAGGAGTGGCGACGACTGCTGGGCCGCAGTCACCCACGTCGTACCACCATCGAGTGAGTACTGAAAGCCGGTGATGGTGCTATTGCCGGTGTTCGACAACGTGAACGGCACGCTGAGTTCGTTAGGCAAGTAAACCGCTCCACCGTTGTTTGAAGTGGTCGCGGGGACAACAGTGCCAATCGTGGGCTGCTTCGGAGCGGAGTTAGCGTTCGGGTACGGACCGGTGCCGATTGAGTTAATCGCAGCGACCTGGAAGCTGTAGCTACTGCCGCTGAGGAGTCCACACGCGGTATAGGTCGTGGCCGTCGAATTGGTGTTAGCCACAATGTCGGTGTACGCACCGCCGTTGGTTGACTGCTGTACTTCGTACCCACTCACCGCGGTGAGACCGGTGATCGCCGGAGCCGTCCAGGTCAGCGTGGAGCAACCCGACGAGGGTGCCGAGGCATTAAAAGCTGACACGGGTCCCGGCACACCACTGGAATAGGTGATGGTGATTGAGCCATTGGCGTTGTCGTCCGGGTAGTAGGTGTAGCCAGCCTGGAGGCCAGTGAAGGGACCGACAGCGTTCGCACCGGGGTAGCCACCGAGACCGAACCATTCATTTGAGGAACCCGAACCGAAGGGAAGTAGACCTTGCGCACCACCGGTCGCACCACCGCCACCACCGGCGCCACCGCCACCGTCACACGACGATGTACCGATGCATTCATTTTCCGGACCGAGACCGTCTTGACCGATCGTTGAATCGGTCAACGAGCCGGCGTCAGCGCGCGCTTGGAAGTTCGGCAGGGAAATCTGGCCGACGTTGGCGGGGTGCTGACCGGAACCACCCGAACCACCCGAACCACCAGCCACAATCGTGCCGCCGCTCGCATCACGAACACTGGACCCGACGAGCAGCACGGAGGCCGCACCACCGCCACCACCAAATCCAGAGCAACCCTGTGGTCCCGCGGGACCACCGTAGCCACCGGCGTAGGAGCCGTAGGCCACGGCGCCGCCGAGGGCGTTGACGCCAGGCTGGGAGTCGCGGCTGTCGTAGTTGAGCGTCGAACCGTTCGAAGACGCACCCGACGTGCAGTTGGGGGCCTTGGAAGAGTCCTGCGCACCCGAACCAGGAGCAATCGTCAACACCTGGCCGGGCGTGACGGCAATCGTTCCCGATACTTCACCGAGGTACCCACCGTGAGCCGGTCGACCACTTGAGTCGATACCACCCCAGGCACCTTCGCCACCCTTCATGTCGATGGTGAGCGAGGTGACACCGGCGGGCACGGTAAAGGACTGCACCGTCGAGGAGTAGTTGTACGTGGTTGAGATCGTGGGCGCCGTCGCCGACGCGGGTGCCGTACCGGTCACCACCGCGAGCAACGAGAGTCCCGACGTCACGAGAAGAGCGGCCATGATGCCGCTCGTTAGTCGCCGTAAGCCTTGGAGAATGTTCATAGTGGTCTTTCCGGGTCTCAGGTAAGTGCGATTCATCGTTAAACGGCCCTTACCAGTGGTGTGAGTAGTTGAGAACTGTGTATGCAATAGTAGAATTTGCGCACAGTGATTGCAACAGAAATTTCTTTTTCTTTGCTTTCCCGGTATTTTGGGCTACTTGGAGCAGGACATGCCGCCGGCGATGCAGCTCGTCGGCGCCTTTCGACCCGAGGTCGTAAAGTAAATCGCCCGACTCTTCCCCGGTGCAATGGCGCCGCCGTGAGCAGGCTGCGTGACCGTCACGGTGGTGATGCCATTGGTCATGTGAGCGGTGTAGTTCGCGTTCCACAACGATCCGAGGGTCGTGCCCTCCGGCAAGGTGAAGCTGAAACTCCACGGTGCGGCCGCGGTGCCAACGGTGTTCGGGGTCTTGTTAATCAGTGTGTAGTGCGCCTGATATCCCGAGTGGTACGTCGCCGTTTTCACGTAGAGGAAGTTCAAGGATGCGACGCCCGTGCTCACGGCTGGTGTGACGGCGGCGGAGGTGGATGAGGCCGCACTCACGCCGGCCCCGTTCGTGGCCGTGACGGAGAAGGTGTAGGCCACGCCGTTGGTCAGTCCGGTGACCACGCAACTCGTGGTACTCGAGGTGCAGGTCGCTCCACCCGGTGCCGCGGTGACGGTGTAGCCGGTCACGGAGGCACCGCCGGTGGCGTGGGGGGCGATCCACGACACGGCAACTTGACCGTTGCCCGGAGTCGCCTGCACCCAGACTGGGGGGCTGCTCACCCCAACCGGGGTCACGATGGTCGAGGTGGTGGGTGACGACGTCGTGCCCGCCGCCGTGAGCGCGACGACTGCGAAGGAAACGGGCACGCCGTTGGTGAGACCGACCTCCGTGCACGACGTGGTGGTGGAGGTGCACTGAATGCCCCCCGGCAGCGCGGTCACTCGGTACCCACTGATGGTTGAGCCGCCCGCGTTCGCAACGGCCGTCCACGACACCGTGGCTGATCCACTCGACGGAGTTGCCGTTACGCCGGTTGGGGCATCCGGGGTGCCGTAGGGCGTGACGGCATCAGATTGCACTGAGGCCATACTGGAGTAACCAGCAGCGTTCGTCGCAATGACCGAGAAGGTGTAGGACGTGCCATCCGCGAGTCCAGTAAAGGCGCAGGTCACCGCGGTGATGTTCGTGCAGGTCGCCGGCGTTACGGCGCTCGGTGAGGCCGTGACGGTGTACCCAGTTATGGCCGAGCCGCCGGTGTTCGTTGGCGCACCCCAAGAGACGCGCACCATGCCGTTATCGAGCCAGGCCCAGAGCCCCATAGGAGCGGCCGGTACTTGATTAATCGTGACGGGACTCGACGAAGGTGACACGGCACTCGTGAAGCCATTGGCGTTCGTGGCCGTCACGGTGAAGGTGTACGAGGCATCTTCCGTCAGGCCCTTGAATGTGCAGGTCAGAACGGTGGTAACGCAGGGCGAGGGAACAAATCCGGTGGAGGCCGCCGTCACGGTGTACGACACCAGTGGCACTCCCCCCGTGTCGTACGGGGCAATCCAGTTCACCGTGGCGGTGGGTCCGTAGGTCGAGGCCCACGGGGTGCCCACGGGGATAGGGGCACCGAGGGGCGTGACGGCGTTGGAAGCAGTGGACAGAGAACTCGACGCCCCGGCACTGTTCACGGCGCGCACGACGAAGGTGTAGCTCGTACCGTTCGTCAATCCAGTAATCGTGCAGCTCGTAGGGGTCGCGTCGGTGCTGAGGGCCGTGCAGGATCGGTAGTTCGCCCCGACGACGCTGGCCACGTAGGAAGCAATAGGAACGGAACCGGTGGACGAAGGGGCCGTCCAGCTAACCGTCGCCTGCCCGCTCGACTCGGTGGCGGTCACCGCGGTGGGGGCGTCGGGCGAGGTGACGCACGTGTTGCCACCCATCATGCAGTTGCTAATCGCCCCGGTGCCCGACGTGGTGAAGCCCAGCGTCATCGTTTCGCCGGGGTACAACACGTGGGCAAAGCTCGGCGCCACGACCGTCACCAACGTGCCCGACCCGAGAGGTGTACTCGTCGCCACGCCATTCCAGAGATCGACCAGCGTTGTGCCGGCGGGCAATTGAAATGAGAACGACCACGGGTTGGTCGCGGATCCCACGTTGAGGAGCGAGGGATTCGAGATGGTGAAGCTCGAACTGTAACCCGCGGTCCACCAATTATTCGATCCGTAGGTAATGACCGCAGCCGACAGGGCGTAGGCCACGGTGTAACTCACGGGATCCCCCGTGGCGGCGAGATAGTTAAGCCCGGCGTCCATGGTTGGCGTCAGCGTGCAGGTGCCCACGCCGACGTAGACCACTTCGTTGGCGCCTGGCGCCACCATGCACACCGTGGGGGTGGCGCTGATCACGCTGGTCGCACCATCACCATTGGTCGCAATGACGGGCGTGTAGATGTTGTCGTAGGTGTCCTGCAAGGGGAGATTCGTGATCGTGGGGGTCACGGGTGTGGCGGGGGTAATCGTGACCGTGCCGTCCACGTAGGTGATGGCGTAATCAATGCCCCCCGCACCCGTACAGGATGCGGCGTAGGTGCCGGCGTTGTAGCCGGCCTTGGCAGTCGTTGAACATACCGGGTAGGCGCTCAACGCCGACGACGCCGTCTCGCCATTTACGAAGCCGCTGTAGGACGCCGTAATCGTCGGCACCGATTGGTTGAAGACCGAGGTCCCACTCGAGGCCGTGATAGTGAGTGGGGCCGGATTCACGGTGAAGCGCTGTGGTGAGCCATCGGCCGCGAGGTAGTTAGCGCCACTGCCGACGTGGGCCACCAAGGTGCACGTGCCTACGGTCAGGTACGTCACGACCCCCGATGAGGCATCGACGACGCAGATGGACGTAGTCGAACTGGTGACGCGACGAGCGCCGTCGCCGTTCGTGGCGACCGTCGGCGTGAAACTCTGTCCGTAGAGAGCGTTTGTGGGGATGTTGGTAATCGTCGGTGCCGCCGCGGTGGCCTGGTTGACGACGTAACTCTGGGCCACGCCATCCGCCGCGGTGTAGTTAGGACCGGCGGCCACGTGGGCCACCAACGTGCAGGTGCCGACCGTTATGTAGGACACCGTTGACCCGCTCACACCACAGACCCCCGGCGTGGTGCTGGTCACACTCGTGGCGCCATCGCCGGAAGTGCTCACAGTAGGGGTGAAGGTGGTGCCGAAGTAGACGCTGCTGGGCAGGTTTGAAATGGTGGGGGTTGACGACGATGCCGCGGTGACCGTAACGGTGCCGCCGGCAAAGGCAATGACGTAATTTGAACCGACCGCACCGCTGCAACTAATCGGATAGTTGCCCGGGTGCGACGTGGTCGTCGCCGTCGTCGAACACGTGGCCGGTGATGACAGGGACGTGACGGTGTCGCCCGCAACGAAACCGCTGTAGGTCGGTGTCAACGACGCGCTCGTACCGTAGGAAATGGACTGTGTCGGTGCGTACACCGTAAGTGGCGCAGCCACCACTGTCGTCGTTCCCGCCTGATAGGTAAAGGAGTAGTTCGGGTCAACGGCGCCCGAGCAGGTGGCACTGTCGGTACCGACCGGTGACGAGCTCGTGGCTCCCGACGAACAGGTTGCGACCGTGGTCAGTGACGCAATGGTGTCGCCATTGACGAAGCCGCTGTACGCCGGTCGGGCCGAACTTGACGATCCGTACGTCGAGGACTGGCTTGAGGCCGTGATGGTGAGTGGGGCGGGTGACACCGCGAAATTCTGGGGCGAGCCGGACCGCGCTTGGTATGACGTCGATTGGGCCGTCGAGGCGGTCAGCGAGCACTGCCCCGCTCCAACAAATGACACAGAAAAGCCCGAGACCTGACAGATCGTCGGCGTCGACGTGGCGATGCTGGCGGCCCCATCACCGGGTGACTGTACGACGGTGGCGGTGAAGGTGCCACCGTAGGTCGGCGTGGTGGGGATGTTGGTGATGCTCGGCGAGCCGGGCTGACCCATCGGTGTGACGCTCGCTGACGCCGACGACGGTGCCGATGAGCCGGCCCCGTTGCTCGCCACCACGGTAAAGGTGTACGCCGTGCCATTCGTAAGACCGGTCACGGTGCAACTCGTTGTTGCCGTGGTGCACGTCACGCCATCGGGACTGGAGGTCACCGTGTACGACGTGGGGCTACCTGTCGAGGCCGACCAGGAGACATCGGCACTGGACGGCTGTGTCGAACGAGCGGTGACGCCCGTCGGTACGCCGGGTGCCGGAGCGGCCACGGTAACGCTGCTGAGCGCCGTGGGAAGAAGAACGTCGTTAGTGGTGCCGGTGCTGTTGACGCCCACTTGGTAGTAGTTGTTGTACCCCCAGCAATACAGAGCGCTCGAAGTCGTGATGGCGCACATGGTGTAAAAACCCAGCGAAAGGGTGGCCACGTTGCTTGAGAATGAGGTGTTTTTGGCTGGTCGAAACACGTCACTTCCGCTTAAGCCGGTGTTTAGCTCTTTCCCGTTACCGAGCTGCGCCACGTAGTTCTCGCCCCAACACCACAGGTCCTGTGAGGTAGAGATCGCGCAGAGAGAGTCGTAGCCGTAGCCCAGACCGAGCGATGCAATCGTCGGCAGATTGACTGGGTTGATGGCCAAGGAGGGATCGGTGGTCGGCGTCGCGCCGAGGGCTGAACCTTGACCGCCGTAGGTCGCCCCCCAACACCACACCACGCCACTCGCAGTCAGGGCACAGGTATTTTGCCGTCCGGACGTAATCTCAATGACCCCAGTAAGGGCGCCCGTATTCGATGAATTCACTACCGTCACCGGGCTCGTGTACTGCCCCGTCGTATTCGGGACACCGTCTTCGTCATCCCCGTTATAACCCCAACACTTCACCGTCCCGTCATTAATGACGGCGCACGAGTTGAACTCACCGGTGATGACCTGAAGGGCCCCCGACAGTCCGGTAACCGCGGTCGGACGCGACCGATTCGTCGTCGTCCCGTCGCCCAACTGCCCGTAGTCATTTTGCCCCCAGCAGGTGACGGTGGCATCGCTGAGCACGGCACACGCTTGGTGGTAACCCACCTCGACCGAGACGGCATTCGTGATGCCAGTATCGACCGCCTCGGAGGCGTTTGATGTGGTGCCATTGCCGAGTTGGCCGTAGGAGTTATTCCCCCAGCACCACACCGCTCCGGAGGAAAGGACCGCGCACACACTGCTGTCACCTGCGGCGATCGACGCCACTGACGTGAGCGGATTGTTGGTCGACGATTGGAGAACGGTTACGGGCGAGTGCGAACTCGTCGTCGTGCCATTGCCGAGCTCACCGTAGGTATTGTCACCAAAGCAGTGCACCTGGCTGCTGGAGGTGAGGACACACGTCATGTCCCGACCGTTCGCCACGCTCTGGGTAACCGGCAACGTCGCCGCGCGAGCCGTTGCAGTCCCGACGGCCAACCCGGCGATACTCATCGCGAAAGCGCACAGCATCGCCACGAGGAGGCGATAAAGGGCTAACGGACCTCGAGAGGTCAGTGTCTGCGTCGGGATTAGTGGCATTACCGTTCTTTTGTCTTCAATACAGCGTGGTGGTGTCTTCGAAAAGACTCTTGTTTGAATACAGTGTTACTAAATATACCTTTTGCGTACAGTGATATCAATAGAACTTTGCCCCGCACGCTCGCCGCACCGTTTTAAAGAGAAAACGCCCGCTCCGAGGGAGTCGGAGCGGGCGTTTTCGGCACTAACCGCGTGGGAGCACCACTACCCCCACGCAGAACGGGTGCCTTAGGCGGCGCAGCTGTTGCCGCCCGCCAGGCAGGTGGAGGGATTGGTTGATCCGACCACGGTGAAGTAGACGCCGACGGCCTTTCCAGGTGCGAGGCAAGGGGCGTAGCTCGGGCCGGAGACGGTAACCGTGGTCACGCCGCCAGTCACGCTGGTGGTGTAGCTGGCACCCCAGAGGTTGCCGAGCGTTGCACCGGACGTTAACTTGAAGCTAAAGGTCCACGGCGTCGCCTTGGAGCCAACAGTGTTGACCGTTGAGTTCATCACGGTGTAGTGAGCCTGGTAGCCGTTCGGCCACGTCAGGTCCTTGACAAACAAGAAGCGCAACGAGGCGTTCTGCGTCACTACGGCGGGTGTGGCGGCCCTTGACCCACTCGAGGCAGCGCTCGCACCGGCTCCATTGGTCGCGGTCACCGTGAAGGTGTAGGCCGTGCCGTTGGTGAGACCGGTGAAGGTGCACGACGTGGTTGTCGTAACGCACGGTGCCGGGGCAGTGCCAGAGGTGTGTGCCGTCACGGTGTAACCCGTGATAGCGGTGCCACCGTTGTAATACGGTGCCGTCCACGTGACCGTGATCTGCGCGTTGCCGGCACTGGCCTGCACCGACGTTGGTGCGTCGGCCGTCCGCAGCGGCGTGACCGCGCTGGTTGTTGACACGGTCGCGGCGTAGCCGGCGGCCGTAATGGCCGTGACCGAGAAGATGTAGGCCGTGCCGTTGGTGAGACCAGTGACGACGCACGAGGTGGTCGTCGTGTAGCAGTCGTTACCGCCAGGCGAAGCCGAGACGTAGTAACCGGTAATCGTCGATCCACCGAAGGTGCTCGGCGCGGTCCAGTTGACAGTGGCCGACTGCGAGGCCGTCGTGACCGCGCCAATGGTGACCACGCCGGGTGCCGCGAACTGCGTGACGGCGCCCGAGGCCGCCGACGGCGCCGAGGTGTACCCGCCAGTGTTGGTGGCCGTGACGGTGAAGCGGTAGGCCGTACCGAGGGTCAGGCCGGTGAATGTGCAGGTGGTAGCGGTCACCGCGGTGCAGGCGGCGGGCGTCGCCACGGCGGGGCTCGCCGTCACGGTGTAGGACACGAGCGCCGAGCCACCAGTGAACGATGGTACGGACCACGCGACGTGGACCGCTCCCCCACTGATGAACGCCCAGACACTGTCCGGGGCACTGGGCGTGAGGTTGATAACGACCGCACTCGAGGCCGCCGAAGCGGCGCTCGTCAGTGCGGCGGCGTTTGTCGCGGTCACGGTGAAGGTGTACGACGCTCCATTGGTCAAGCCGGTAAAGGTGCAGTGCAGTGTTGACGTGACACACGGTGCCGGAGCGGTGCCCGTCGTGTGCGCGGTAACCGTGAAGGTAGTCAGCGCGGCGCCGCCGGTGTTGTAAGGGGCACTGAGGAGCACGGCGGCGGTAGCACCCGAAACAACCACGTTGGTGATCGTTGGGGCATCGGGTGCACCAACGGGGGTGACGCTGGCCGAGGCGGTCGAGAGTGAACTCGAGACACCGGCCGAGTTGATGGCGCGGACGACGAAGCTGTACGCCGTGCCATTCGTCAGGTTGGTGAAGGTGCACGTGTTGGTCGAGAGCGCGGCGCCCTTCAGTGTGCAGGTATTCCACGATGCGCCAACGACGCTCACCACGTAGGAGACAGCCGAGCCCGAGCCCCACGTCGTAGGGGTCGTCCAGGTAACGGTGGCGGAGCCACTTGACGGTGTGGCCACCACATTGGTCGGAGCCGTTGGTGACGTCAGTGACGTCACGCCACCCATAGTGAAGCTACTGATGGCACCGGGACCCGTCGTGGTGAAGCCGATAGTCACCGACTGACCAGGGGTTAGGTAGGGGCTGTCAGCGAGCGCCGTGACGGTCACCAGTGTGCCACCCGCGGTGGGTGCTTGGGTGTAGGTCGCACCCCAGAGGTTGGACACGGTTGAACCGGTGGGGACCACGAACGTAAAGCTCCACGGCACGTCAGGCGTACCGACGTTGAGCAATGTGTTGTCGGTCAAAGTGATGGAGGAGTTGTACCCATCGCCCCACCAGTCCCAGGTCCCGTAGGTCACGGTGGCCGAAGTGTTGGCGTAGGCAACGACGTACGACATGGGGGTGCCATTGGCCGCGGCGGCGTAGTTGGTGCCGGCCGCCAGTGTCGGCGTCAAGGTGCAAGTACCCACCCCAACGTAGACCACTTGACCAGTGGTGGGCACCACGAGGCAGACGGAAGGCGTCGAGGAAGAAACGGCGGCCACACCATCGCCGGTGGTGGCGATGACGGGGGTGTAGACGTTGTCGTACGTGTCCATGGTCATCGTGTTGGTGATCTGGGGCACCGTCGGCGTTGCGGGCGTAATGGTGATCGTGCCCGGTACGTAAACGAAGGAGTAGTTGGCCGCTACCGCGTTGGCACAGGCCGTCGGGTACGTGCCGACGTTGGCGTACACCTTGACGGTGCTGGCACAGACGGGGAAGGCGTTGAGAACCTGGGTGTTCTCACCGTTGACGAAACCGCTGTAGCTCGGTGTAATCACTGGCAACGACGTGTTGTAAACCATGGTGCCGTTGGAGGCGGTAATGGTCAACACCGCTTTGGCCACCGTGAAGCTCTGAGCGATGCCGGTGGCGCCGAGGAAGTTGGCCGTAGTGGCAATGTGGGCCACCAGGGTGCACGTTCCGATGCCCAGGTACGTCACGAGGCCGGTACCGGCGTTGACGGCGCAGACACTCGTCGTCGAACTCGTAACGGTCTTCGCGCCGTCCCCGATGGCCGAAACGGTGGGGGTGAACGAACTGCCGTAACTGGCGTTCGCTGGGATGTTGGTGATCGTTGGCGTACTGCCCTGTCCTTGCGTGACGGTGAAACCAGTCAAGGTCGTGGAGCCGGCGCTGGTGGTCGACGTCGCCGCCACCGAGACCGTCAAGACACAGCTGCCCACACCGACGTAGATGATGGTGCCGTTGGCGACGGTGCAGACACTGGGTGTCGTTGACGCAATAGTGACGCCAGTGCTGGGTGAGGTAACGGGAGTGAAGGTGCCACCGGCCACTGCCGAAGTGGGCAGGTTACTCACCGTAATCGAGGGGGCGGCGCCCTTGGATACTGTGATGACGCCGTTGACGAAGGTCAATTGGTAGTTCGGGGCCGAACCACCGGCGCAGGCTGACACGTAGGTGCCGGGAGCCGACGTCGAGGTGACGTAGGCCGTGCAGTACGGCATGACGGTGATGGCGCCGCTTGACGAGGTGTCGCTCAACAAGAAGCCGCTGTACGATGGCGTGATGGTCGGCGCGGCAGCACCGTAGGTAAGTGAGCTGCTCGATGCCGTCACCGTAAGTGGCGCTGGCGAGACCCAGAATGACTGACCGTTATTCGTGATGGCGGCGTAGTTGGTGCTCGCCGCGATACTGGTCACCAGTACGCAGTTGGCGTTGGCCTTCAGTAGCGACACCACACCGGTGCCGGCGTCCACGGTGCAGACGCTCGGGGAGTTCGACGTCACCGTCGCGACACCGGTTCCCGTCTTGGTGATGACGGGGGTGAAGGTGTGACCGTACACGACACTGACCGGCGTTGCGATGGTCGGTGACGCGGGCGTCGCCTGATTCACCGTCAGCGATCCGCTGACGTAGGTGATCGAGTAATTGGCAACCTGGGCGCCCGAGCAACTCGTGACGTAGCTGCCGGGAGCGGACGCGCTCGTCGCGGTCGTGGTGCAGGTCGGCAGCGTGGTGAGCGCACTCGCGTCGTCACCATTGACGAATCCACTGATGGTGTACGTGATGGCCGGCGGCGTGGCGCCATAGGTCATAGTTTGACTTGATGCGGTGATGGTAAGGACCGGGGCCGTCACTGTCGTGACGCCCGACACGTACGCAATCTGGTAGCTACTGGACGAAGCGCCCCAACACACGGAGGTGTAGGTGCCAGGAGCGGAACTGCTCGTCGTCCCCGAGGTGCAGGTGGGGGTCGTGGTGAGCGAGCTGGCGCTGTCACTACCAACGAAGCCGCTGTAGGTGGGGGTCGTACTGGCGGTGCTGCCGTAGGCAATCGACTGCGTCGGCGCCGTGATGGTCAGCGTGGCCTGCGAGACGGTAGTGACGCCGCTCACGTAGGCGAAGGTGTAGTTGGTCGCCGTACCGCCCGAACAGGTCGAGGTGCCGGACGATCCCGCGGGCGTCGACGATGTCGTACCCGACACACAGGTCGGTGCTGAGGTCACCACCGAGGCGGTGTCGCCATTCACGAAACCGCTGTAGGTGGGTGAGCCAACCGTGGTGGTGCCGTAGGCCACGCTCGATGAGGGTGCCGTCGCAGTGAGCACGGCGGGTGCGACCATGAAGGTCTGGGCCGAACCGGACGAAGCACTGTAGGTCGATGATGCCGCCGTCTGTGCGGTCAGCGAACAGGTGCCGGCAGCCACGAAGGTCACGGTGAGCGAATTGGAGACTGTGCACACTGATGTCGAATTCGAGGTTACGGACTTTGCGCCATCGCCGGTGGTCTGGCTCACGGTAGCTGTGTAGCTATCGCCGTAGACCGCGTTGGAGGGGAGATTGCTAACGGCGGGTGTCGAAGGTGCCACCAACAGATTGACCGACGTCGCGGGCGTGAAGGCACCCGTGCCGAGTGCATTAACGGCGGCAACCTGGATGTAATCACTTTGTCCAGCCGGAAGGCCCGTGACGGTGCAGCTCGTCGCCGTGGCCGAGACCGAGGCACACGTGCCACCGGTCGCGATCGTCCAATTTGTGTTGTCGGTCGAATAACGGATGATAAATCCAGTGACCGCGCTTCCACCCGAGTACGAAGGATTGCTCCACGTGACCGTGGCTGAGGTGCTCGAAGCCGGCGTTACCGACATTGAAAGTGGCGCGTCGGGTGGGGTTGGCGAACCAATTGTGAGGTAGTCAATACCCGGTAGGTACGGCATGGTGACGTACACGTGCGAGCGATCGGATGCCAAATTCCAGGGTTGAGCTGCTGCTCCTGAACCTGGAAGAGCGATGGTGGTCACAACGGCGCCAGTTTGCGCATCAATCTTGGTGACGGAGTCTGCGGTGTAGCCGGCGGCCCACACGTTGACACCGTCGTCACCAATACCGACGTACGCACCACCAACGGCGATGTTCCTCACCACCGTCCCGGTCGACTTATTAATCTGAATAACGTAACCACTGCCTGAGGTCCAGACATAGTTCGCGTCACCGGTAATCGCTACCTGCGTATAGGAAGTTGCGATACTACGGACGAAGCTGCCGTCGGTTGCGTTAAGTTCCCAGACCGTGTTGGTGTCATGACTAGGCACCCACACATGGGTACCGTCCGAATAAATTCCCCACGGCCCAGCTCCCACGCTGAAGGTGCGGACAATCGAACCAGTCGACGAATCAATCTGCGTCACTGTGCTGTCCGTGCGGTTGGCCACCCAAACATTGGCGCCATCGACCGAGCAGGCCATCGGGTAGTTGCCGACGGTTATCGTCTTGGCAACCGAACCGTCACTGGTATTGATCTCCGTGACCACTCCTAGGTGCACGTTGCTTGCATTTCCATCGATCACGCTCGTGACCCACACGTGAGTGCCGTCATCACAGATGCCGAGGGGGGCAGACGCCACGGAAATTGTTCGCACGAGGGCGTTCGTTTGTTCGTCGTATTCACTCACGGTGTTCGCCGCAAAGTCATCGACCCATACGTGGGTGCCATCGAGGGCCACACCGAGCTCCTCGGAGCTCGTCGTCTTCGAGCCCACGCTCGAAACGGTGAAGCTTTGCGCGGTGCCCGATCCCGCTGGGTACGAACCACTCGCCGTAATTGAGGCCGTCAAGGTGCACGTGCCGACACTGCTCACGTTCACCAAGGATCCTGCGACCGTACATACGGAGGTGGTGCTCGAGGTGACCGACGGCGTACCGGAACTCGCAGTGGTGAATGTTGGGGTGAAGCTAAAGCCCGGAGTAGACGAAGCGGGAATGTTATTGATAGAGATGAGGGAAGTGGTCGTCACTGATGCTGACGACGTCGAATACGAACCAGTACCGATACCGTTCGTTGCCGCCACGTGAAAGACGTAGTTCGTGGAACTCGTAAGTCCCGTCACCGAACACGACGTGGTCGTGCCGCTACAACTCGACGTGGTCCAACTAGAACCGCTGTTCGACGAATACTGAACGACATAATTCGTGATGGCCGATCCACCATCTGACGATGGCGCACTCCAGGTGACCGTTGCCGTACTGCTCGACGTCACCGTAGCCGTGACGTTGGTCGGAGCGCCGGGCGCACTGGCCGACGAAACGTAGGTGAATGTGACGCCGGGCGACGTTGACGTTGCATAGGAGGTTGATGAGCCGGCACTGTAACTACCGCCACCGCCGGCAGCTCCGGTGTTACACCCAGCACCACCACCGCCGTAGCCGGCTCCACCGCCGCCGGTACCACCGAAACCAGTTGTGTTGCTGCCACCAGCGCCAGCGCCTGGGCTGCCAACCGATTGGCCGGAGCCCCCCGAACTGCTGCCGCAGTTCGTCGAGTTGCCGTACGTACCACCGCCGGCACCGCCGGCACCGTTTGAGCCACCAATACCAGCGTTACCCGGCGAGGCCTGGGTATTTGCAACTCCAAGACCGCCGGCTGGCGTTCCACCGTTACCACCGCTGTGGCCTAAAAATGCCCCGGCTCCGCCACCGCCACCGGCCACTAGCTCGACAACCCCTGACGTTACATCCACAATTTCAGTCGCACCGCCACCGCCGCCACCGGTGCCCGACGTACCGGGCGTCACGCTGCCACCCGAGGCAGCACCCCACCCACCGGAAGTACCACTGGCGTTCGACGCAACGTAGACCTGCAGCACATCGCCAGCATTAACCGAGATGGTCGTCGTTACCTGGGCACCGCTTCCTCCCGAACCACCGCCGTTCCCTCCCGACGACGCACCACCGGAACCACCGACGGCCACGACCTGGATCGTGCTCACTCCAGCGGGCACGGTAAAGCTTTGCACTGCGCCCGTAGGCGAGAAGGAGGTAGTCGTCGCCCCCGCGGCACCAACACTGAGGGCCTCGACGGAGAGGCATGAGGCCATGAGCGTCAGCGCCAGCAGAGCAGGTGGCAGTGCGCGATAACGCGTCGAGGCACCAGTCGATGAGTGGCGGGAGAACAGTGATGACATTGGAGGTTCCTTTTCAGCGAAGATCCCTGACGCAAACGACAAGAAACATTCGGTGGTGACTTACTTTGAAAACGCTGTAATCAAAACTAGTATTTGCGCACAATGAATGCAATAAGAATTTCCCTTTATTCGGGCGTCACTCGACAGGCCAAAGAACCATTTAAAACAACATTCCCTGACCGGTGCGGTGGCACCGGTCAGGGAATGTAGAGAATTTCCACCGTCGTAACGACGGCGCAGTGGACTTAGAGCAGACCCAGGGCCTGCACTTCGTCACGCTCGGAGAGCAGTTCGTCGGTCGTCGTCTTGATGCGACCAGCGCTGAATTCGTCGATCGCGAAGCCTTCCTTGACGGACCAGTTTCCCTGGCCGTCGGCCTGAATCGGCAGACCAAAGGTCAGGCCTTCGGGCACGCCGTACTCGCCGTTGCTGGTCACCGCGACCGAGACGCAGTCATCAGCGGCCGTCGGCGTGGTCAGCGACACCACGGTGTCGATGGCGGCGTTCGCAGCCGAGGCGGCCGACGAGAGACCGCGGGCCTCAATAATTGCCGCGCCACGCTTCTGCACCGTGGTGATGAAGTCGCCCTGGAGCCACTCGGTGTCAGTGATGACGTCGGTAGCGGCACGACCACCGATAGTGGCGTTGGTGAAGTCGGGGTACTGCGTGGCCGAGTGGTTACCCCAAATGACGAGGTTCTTCACGTCAGCGACGGGTGCGCCGGCCTTCTTGGCCAACTGTGTTTCGGCACGGTTCTGGTCCAGGCGGGTCATGGCGAACCAACGGTCTGCGGGCACCTCGGGGGCGTTCGAACGGGCGATCAAGCAGTTCGTGTTGCAGGGGTTACCCACGACGAGCACGCGAACGTCGCTCGCAGCATTCTCGGCGATAGCGCGACCCTGCGGCTTGAAGATGCCACCGTTGATGGTCAGCAGGTCACCGCGCTCCATGCCGGCCTTGCGAGGCACCGAGCCAACGAGCAGGGCCCAGTTGGTGTTGGTGAAGGCGTGGTTGAGGTCGCTGGTCATCTCGATGCCGGCGAGCAGCGGGAAGGCGCAGTCGTCGAGCTCCATGGCCACACCCTCGAGGGCCTTCATGGCGGGCTCAATCTCGAGCAAGCGCAGGACGACGGGAGTGTCAGGACCCAGCAACTGACCCGACGCAATGCGGAACAACAGCTGGTAACCAATCTGACCGGCGGCGCCGGTAACGGTGACGTGAACGGGAGTAGTCATAGGAATCCTTTAGTTCTAGAGGCGGTCAACAATGGCGGAAGCGAATTCGGAGCACTTGACTTCGGTGGCGCCGTCCATGAGGCGGGCGAAGTCGTAGGTGACGATCTTGTCGGCGATGGTGGCTTCGAGGGCTCGAACGATGTCGTTCGCGGCGTCAATCCAACCGAGGTGCTCGAACATCAACACACCCGACAACAGAACAGAACCAGGGTTCACCTTGTCCTGACCGGCGTACTTGGGCGCCGTGCCGTGGGTGGCTTCGAAGATACCGTGACCGGTGACGTAGTTGATGTTGGCGCCGGGGGCGATGCCAATACCGCCGACCTGGGCGGCCAGGGCGTCGGAGAGGTAGTCACCGTTCAAGTTCATCGTGGCGATGACGTCGAAGTCTTTCGGACGGGTGAGCACCTGCTGCAGGGTGATGTCGGCAATGGCGTCCTTGACGAGGAGCTTGCCCTCGGGGTTGCCACCGCAGTCGTCCCAGCCGACGGCGACGTCGCTGTACTCGTCCTTGACCAGCTGGTAGCCGTACTTCATGAAGGCCCCTTCGGTGTACTTCATGATGTTGCCCTTGTGAACCAGGGTCACCGATGGACGGTTGTGCTTGAGGGCGTACTCGATGGAGGCGCGAATGAGACGCTCGGAGCCCATCTTCGAGATGGGCTTAATGCCGATGCCGCTCATCTCGCGGATGTCCCAGCCGTAGGAGTCGTGCAAGAACGAGCGCAGCTTCTCGGCAGCCTCAGTACCGGCCTCGACTTCCATACCGGAGTAGACGTCTTCGGTGTTCTCACGGAAGATAACCATGTCGACGTCTTCGGGGCGCTTGACCGGCGAGGGCACGCCCTGGAACCAGCGGACGGGGCGCAGGCAGACGTAGAGGTCGAGGATCTGACGAAGGGCCACGTTCAACGAACGGAAGCCGCCACCAATGGGGGTGGTCAGTGGGCCCTTGATACCAATGAGGTACTCGCGGAAGTCGGTGATGGTCTCATCGGGGAGCCAGTTACCGGTCTCGTTGAAGGCCTTCTCGCCCGCGAGCACTTCCTTCCACTCGATGGTCTTGCCGTACTTCTTGGCGGCGGCGTCAAGGACCAGCTTGGCAGCGGGCCAGATGTCTACGCCCGTGCCGTCACCTTCGATGAAGGGAATGATGGGGTTGTCGGAAACGTGCAGCACGCCATCGGCGCTCATTGTGATTTTGTCAGCCATAACCCCATTCTACGGAGGTCGCCGACCCCCCTCGGGGGTGAAACGCTTTTAGGAGCGATATCCGCCATCACCAAAGAGTGCGTCGTGCATCTCTCGCGTGGCCGTCGACCGGTTGAGGGTGTAGAAGTGCAGACCCGGCGCGCCTAGCTCGAGGAGTTCACGGCACATCTCGGTGGCCGCGGCAATGCCCTCGGCGCGCACCGCGGCTGCTCCCCCGCGCTGATCCGCGGCTTCGAGGCGGGCAACGAGGGCGGGGGGTGCGGCCGCACCCATCTGAGCCATACGCTGGATGCCAGAGAGGGTCGTTACGGGCATAATCCCTGGTAAAACGGGTTTCGTGACCCCGAGCGCGCCCAGTTCGTCCACGAGGCGCGACCAATCTGAGGTTGAAAAGAAGAACTGCGTGACCGCAAAATCGGCCAAGCGGAGTTTCTGGGCCAGGTAGTGACGGTCGCTCGCGAGGTCGGGCGATCGGGGGTGGCCGAGCGGGTGGGCGGCCACACCGATAGAAAAGGTTCCCACCTCGCGCGCCAAAGCAACGAGCTCGCTGGCGTGAGCGAACTCGGAGTCCACCAGGGCTGGATCGTCGGGAATGTCGCCGCCGAGTGCCATGACGTTACACACGCCGGAGGCGAGGTAACTCTGCAGAATCTCGCGCATTTCAGCCCGTGTATGGCCCACGCAGATGAGGTGGGCCATGGCCGTCGTGCCCTGAGACTGAATAGTTCGCACCAGGTCGTAGGTGCGCTGGCGGGATTCTCGGCCACCACGGTAGGTGACCGACACGAACGAGGGGTGGAGCGGGGCGAGATCACCGATGGTGGAGGCGAGGGTGGTGGCTTCGTCGTCGGACTTTGGTGGAAAGTACTCGAAGGACCGCGTCGTCGACGCCGCCATCAATTCATGAATGAGCACTGGGATTAATTTCGCCCAAAGTCGTCGTCAAGTCGCACGATGTCGTCTTCGCCGAAGTACGTCCCCGTCTGCACCTCAATGAAGACCACGTCCTCGGTGCCACGGTTCTCGCAACGGTGGGCCTGACCAATGGCGATGTCGACGGACTCACCGGGTAGTCGCTCGAAGGTCTCACCGTCGAGGGTCACAGTGGCCACCCCGGACACGATGAACCAGTGTTCGGCCCGCTTCTCGTGCGTCTGGTAGCTCAGACGTTTACCGGGCGCCACGACAATGCGCTTGACCTTGTGGTCGTCGCACACGTCGTCGAGCACGGTAAAGGTGCCCCAGGGGCGAACATCAAACTCTCGGCCAAAGGTATCGGTCATCAGACACTCACTTTCTCAGCGGCTAGCACAGCATTTCGTAGCAGCATCGCTCGGGTCATCGGACCAACGCCCCCGATTCGGGGAGTGATCCACCCGGCCACCTCCGTGACCTCATCAGCAATATCTGACAGCAACTTAGCACCGGCCCAACTCGTCCCGGCGCCAACCACGGCCGCGCCCGGCTTGATCATGTCGGCCGTGACCAGCCCCGCAACACCGGCCGCCGAGATGACGACATCGGCCTCGCGCACGATGGCGCCCATGTCGTCAACGCCCGTGTGGACCACGGTGACGGCCGCGTTGCAACCGGGGCGACGCATTGCGAGCAGCAGCGAGAGTGGCCGACCGATGGTCAGACCTCGTCCGATAACGACGACGTGCTTGCCCTCGACCGGCACGCGGTGCGCGGCGAGGAGTTCGACGATGCCCGCCGGCGTGCAGGGCAATGGACCGGGGCTGCCCATGACGAGGCGTCCGAGATTCGTTGGGTGCAGGCCATCGACGTCCTTGGCCGGATTGATACGAAGAAGCACGGCCTCCTCATCCAGTCCCGCCGGTAGTGGCAACTGCACCAGGATGCTGTGAACCGCCGGGTCATTGTTCAGTGCATCAACAACGGCCTCGACGTCAGCCTGCGTGGCGGTCGCCGGCAGGGAGTGGTGGAAGGAACGGATACCGACTTCTTCGCAGTCGGCGATCTTCATCGCGACGTACTTCGCACTGGGGCCGTCATCACCCACCAAAACAGTGCCCAGACCGGCGGGTCGACCGGCCGAGGCCAGCCAGAGGGCGCGATCGGCCAGCTCCATCTTGAGACGACCAGCCAGTTTGTTGCCATCGAGTAGTTCTGCCATCGCGCTCCTTAGTGGCGAAAGTGACGCTCACCAGTGAGCATCATGACGATTCCGGCGGCGTTGGCCGCGTCGATAACTTCCTGGTCCCGCACGGATCCACCGGGCTGGACGACGGCCGTGACACCGACGGAGGTGAGTGATTCGAGACCGTCAGCGAAGGGAAAGAAGGCATCGGACGCAGCGGCCGAACCAACGGCGAACTCCCCCGCTTTCTGGGCCGCGATACCGGCCGCAACCACGCGGGACTGCTGACCCGCGCCCACGCCAACGGCGACACCGTCGCGGGCCAGCACAATGGCGTTCGATGTCGTACGGGCGCACACTCGCCACGCCACCTGGAGGTCTTCGAGCTGCTGCGCCGTCGGCTGCTTCTCGGTGACGCACCGCCACTCAGCCACGGGGACCAGCAGTTCGTCGGCGTTCTGCACGAGAGCCATTCCCCCGAAGGTACGCACCGAGAGACCGAGCGCTTCCGGAGTCGGCGCGGCCAACAGACGCGTCGCCTTACGACGAGCCACCAGCGTCGCCACCGCCTCGGGGGTAAACGAACTGGCAATGATCACGTCCGCCTGCGGACCAGCGGCGATGGCGCTGGCGAGGGTCTCGTCGAGCTCTCCACCAATAGCGACGATGCCGCCGAAGGCACTCTGGGGGTCGGCGGCTAAGGCCTTGGTGAACGCGTCGAGCAGTGACGCGCCGAGGGCGGCACCGGAGGCGTTGGCGTGCTTGATGATGGCCACACCGTGTCGACCGGGCACGTCGGCGACGAGTTCGTGCACCAGTCGCCAGGCCGCGTCCGCGTCGAAGAGGTTGAGGTACGAGAGTGGCGATCCGGCGAGCTGCTCGACCGAATCCCACCACGAAGTGCTGCCGGCGATCCGGTAGCGGGCACCAATCTGGTGGGGGTTTTCGCCGTAGCGAACGACGCTGGCGCGCTCGAGGGTGAGGTGGACGGTCTCGGGAACAACGGTGTCGATGGCTGAGGGCTCGGGACCAATGGCGCCACCGCCGTCGAGCCAGGCCACGATGGCCGCGTCGTAGGCGGCGGTGTGGGCGAACGCCGCCCGCGCGAGGGCGTGACGGGTGGCATCACTGAGACCACCCGACGTGCGGAGTTCCTCAAGCACCGTCTCGTACTGGTCGGGACTCGTGACGATACCGACGCTGTACTGATTTTTCGCGGCGGCCCGTACCATCGTCGGACCACCGACGTCGATCAGCTCAATCGAAGGATTCGAATCGAAGGGGTAGAGGTTGCAGACCACGAGGTCAATCGGTGCAATACCGTGCTCGGCAATGGCCTCAAGGTGGGCCGGCTTCGAGCGGTCGGCCAAGATGCCGCCGTGAATGGCCGGGTGCAGCGTCTTTACTCGGCCGTCGAGCATCTCGGGGAAGCCCGTAACGTCGCTGACGTCATCGTGGGCGATACCGGCGTCGGCGAGCGCCTTAGCCGTGCCGCCCGAAGCGACCAGGCTGACATCGCAGGCCACGAGGCCCGCCGCTAGTTCGAGAAGTCCGCGCTTGTCATAGACGCTTAGTAAGGCTCGCATGTAGTCCTCCTACGACGACAAAGAGATGCTGGCCGGCTCGAGGCCGTCCGAAAGATTCGCCATAACCCTAGTAAGGACCTCGGGGTAGAGCGCACGCTCGACCAACTTGATGCGCTCGTGCAACGAGGTTTCGTCGTCGGTGTCAAGAATCGGGACCGACACCTGGGCCAGAATCGGACCGTCGTCGAGTGCTTCGGTCGCGACATGCACGGTGCAGCCGGTCTCAGTGGCCCCACTCGCCAGAGCGTCGGCCACCGCGTGCCATCCCTTGAAGGCGGGCAGCAGACTGGGGTGGGTGTTCAGTACCCGACCAGGAAAACGGTCGTGAAGATCGCTGGTCAGAATTGTGCCAAAGCCCGCCATCGCGACGAGGTCGATACCGTGCTGATGGAGGGCGTCCGCGAGCGCCGCGCTGTACGCCTCGCGGTCGAAGCTCTTGGAGAAGCCTCCGAAGTCAGTGCGGTTGACGAGGAGTGACGTAATGCCCGCCTCGTCACCGATCTCGAGACCGCGGCACGGCCGGTCGGCGACGACCAGGTCCACGGGGACTCCCGCCCGCACGATGGCGTCGAGAATGGTGCCGGAACCCGACACCAAGACAGCGCACCGTGCGTTCAACGAATCACAGACCGAGCGAACGGACGATCTCGACCATCTTTTCGCCGGCTTCGGTGGGGTTCTGGCAGACGTAGACACCGGCGTCGGCCAACGCTTCCATCTTGGCCTGTGCGGTGCCCTTCGAACCCGAGATGATGGCACCAGCGTGGCCCATCTTGCGGCCCGGAGGCGCGGTGACGCCCGCGATGTAGGAGACCACTGGCTTCGTCATATTGGCCTTGATCCACTCGGCGGCCCGCTCTTCTTCCGAACCACCGATTTCGCCGATCATCATGACGGCCTTCGTTTCGGGGTCGGCTTCAAAGGCCTCGAGGCAGTCGATGAAGTTCGTACCGGGAACGGGGTCACCACCGATGCCGACGCACGTCGTCTGGCCAATACCCTGCTGACTGAGCTCGTGGAGGGCCTGGTAGGTCAAGGTTCCTGAACGCGAGACAATGCCGACGGGGCCACCGGGCAGGGCGATGTCGCCCGAGGTAATGCCGATGTTGCACTTTCCGGGGCTGATGATGCCGGGGCAATTCGGGCCCAGCAAACGCACGCCGGGGAATTCTTCAACGAGTCGGTTGTAGGTCACGGCTTCGTCGTGGGCGGGAATGCCCTCGGTGATGCAGACAATAAACGTAATGCCACCCTCCGCCGCTTCCAAAATGGCGGCCGAGGCGAACTTGGGCGGCACCACAATGAATGAGGCGGTGGCGCCCGTAGCGGCGACCGCTTCCTTGACGGAGTTGAAGACCGGAATGCCGTCGACGTCGGTACCACCCTTGCCCGGTGTTACGCCGCCGACCACCTTGGTGCCGTAGTCGCGGTTACGCAGGCCGTGGAAACGACCCTGTCCACCAGTGAGACCCTGGACAATGACCTTCGTGTTTTCGTCAACAAAAATGCTCATGAGTGCTCCTTAGGCGTTCGCGAGCGAGACAGCGCGACGGGCGGCGTCCAGCATGGTCGGTTCGGTGATCAGCGAGTCGTTCAAGTGGTCGGCCAGAATAGCCCGACCCTCGACGGCGTTGGTGCCATCGAGACGAAGCACGATGGGCGAGGTGATGGTGACGCGGTTCAGGGCCTCGAGGACACCCTTGGCGACTTCGTCCACGCGGGTGATACCACCAAAGATGTTGACGAAGATGGCCTTGACCTTTGGGTCAGCGTTAATGACTTCGAGCGCCGCGGCCATGACGTCGGCGTTCGCGCCACCGCCAATGTCGAGGAAGTTCGCCGCCGTGCCGCCAACCTGGTTGACCACATCGAGCGTCGACATGGCGAGGCCAGCCCCGTTGGCGATAATGCCGACCGTGCCGTCGAGGCCGATGTAATTGAGACCCTTTTCACGAGCCATAATCTCGCGGGGGTCAATGGTGTCCGTGGCTCGGAACTCGTCCCATTCGGGGTGCCGGAAGCTGGCGTTCTCGTCCAGGGTGACCTTGGCGTCCAGCGCCTTGACCACGTTGTCGGGGGTCAGGATCAGCGGATTAATTTCGGCCAAGTCGCAGTCACCTTCGGTGTAGCAGCGATAGAGCGCCACGAGCAACGTCGCAGCCTGCTCCCGCGCTACCTCGTCGAGGTTGGCCTGGGCCACCCAGCGACGGGCGTCCTCGAGGTCGAGACCCTTGACTGGATCGATGGAGATGAAGGCAATGGCGTCGGGGTTCTCTTCCGCGACCACTTCAATTTCCACGCCACCCTGGGCACTCAACATGCCGAGGTGCATCTTATTCGGGCGGTCCAGGGTGAAGGAGGCGTAGTACTCCTTCGCGATAGAACTGGCCTCTTCCACCCAGAGACGACGCACGATGTGCCCCTTGATGTCGAGACCGAGAATGAAGCTGGCGTGTTCGCGAACTTCGTCAGCGTTGGTGGCGAGCTTGACGCCACCGGCCTTGCCACGTCCACCGACTTTGACTTGCGCCTTGAGTACAACGGGGTAGCCAATGCGTTCAGCAACCACAACGGCTTCGTCGACCGTGTCGGCGATGTCTCCGGCGGGGGTGGGAATGTCGAAACGACCGAAGTACTGCTTCCCCTGATATTCAAAAAGGTCCATACTGTCTACTTTCCGTGCGACCGCAGTGGCACTAACGCCAGCGACGAGAACAACTCCCCTAGCAACTTAGGCGAACACCCCTAGTGTTCTACCTCGACAACACCCTTCGACGGCCTGAAATTAGTTAGTCGTTATCTCTGAAGATGATGCGACGGTCGAATCCATCGCCGCCCCCACGTCAAAGGGCAGGGAGAACTAGCCTTGAGGGTATGAACACCAGCCCACAAACGCGCGGCCCCCTTCGCGCCGTTACTTCGGGCATGCGTGTTCCCCAGTGGGTAAAGAACGGCCTCGTCTTCATTGCTCCCGCCGCCTCGGGCCGACTTTTTCACGCCGACGTCTTGGAAAATTCGTTTATTGCCTTTTTTACCTTCTGCGCCATCGCGAGTTGCATCTATCTCACGAATGACATTCGTGACGTCGAGGACGACCGCACCCACCCCACGAAGCAATTTCGGGCCATCGCCTCGGGTCAACTGAAGGTCGGTGCGGCCGTCGTACTCGCGGTCGTACTCGCGGTCGCCGCGTGCTTTCTGCCCCTCCTGCTCAATCACCCCCTTGGTTTGTACGTCGTACTCGGCCTCTACGTCCTCGAGTCGTTTTCCTACATTGCCGGTATCAAGCGGGTCGCACTTATCGAAATGGCCTTCGTGGCCAGCGGTTTTTTCCTTCGCGCCTACGCCGGCGCGGCCGCCAGCCACATTCCCGTATCCGAGTGGTTCCTCGTTGTCATTTCCTTTGGCGCGCTGTTTCTGGTCATTGGGAAACGCTCCGCCGAACTTCGCAATGTGGGGGTGAAAAACCGGGTGGTCCTGAAGGACTACACCCCCGAGTTCTTGAACTCGGCGCTGACAATGGCCGCCACGGTGGTGGTCACGGCCTACTGCCTCTGGGCCTTCGACACCTCGGCGACCGGTCTGTCCTCCGTGAAGCACCTCACGATCCCCATTCGTCTCACGGTCGCACCCGTTGTCTTAGCGGTGTTATTTATTATTCGGGGGGCCTCGTCGCCCGCCGGTGAGGCACCCGAAGACTTGCTGTTGCGCAATCACACTGTGCAGATCCTGGCACTCGTGTGGGCCGTCTTAGTAGGAATTGGAGTGTACGGATGAGCCGTCAGAAACTATCGGGATGGGGTCGTACCTCGCCCGCCCTCAGTGAGCTGCAGATGCCCCGCACCGAAGAGGAACTCCTCACGGCGCTGAACCACGGTCCGGTCATTGCCCGTGGACTCGGTCGCAGCTACGGTGACCCCGCGCAAGTGAGTGGTGGCGTCGTGCTCGACAATCGAGGTTTCACCGCCATCAGTGACGTGAGTGCCGATGGCGTGGTAACGGTGGAAGCGGGCGTCTCCCTCCACGAACTGTTAAAAGTCACTATTCCGCTCGGTTGGTTCATCCCCGTAACTCCCGGTACCCGCCAAGTCAGCATGGGAGGCGCCATCGCCGCTGACGTCCACGGGAAGAACCACCACGTCGACGGCTCCATTGGCGACCACGTCTTAGGTATGCGCATCGTCACGCCAGTTGGTGCGCTCGATATCTCTCCAACGCACCACGCCGACCTCTTCTGGGCGACGATTGGAGGCATGGGCCTCACCGGGGTCGTGACGTCCGTCACCCTCCGTCTCACCCCCATTGAAACGGACCGAGTCCTGGTGGATACCACCAAGCACCGAAACCTCGACAGTGTGATGGACGCCATGCGCACCGGCGACGATGCCTATCGCTACTCCGTCGCGTGGGTCGACTGCATGACCAAGGGCGCAACCATGGGTCGGGCGATTTTGACCCGCGGCCACCACGCCGGTGCCGACGACGTTGGCACCGTTACTCTCGAGGGGCCCTCGAACGCCCGACTGCGGGTGCCACTTGACGCCCCTTCGGGACTGCTCAATCCACTCACCATTCGTGCCTTCAATGAACTCTGGTATCGCGTCGCACCAACGAAGAAGGATCGCGAGATTCAGAGCCTCTCCACCTTCTTTCACCCCCTCGACGGACTCAACGACTGGAACCGTATGTACGGCCGACGAGGCTTTGTGCAGTACCAATTCGCCGTCGATGACTACCACGGTGACGTCGTCGTCAAGGCCATCGAACGTCTGTCATCGTCGGGCGTGCCGAGCTTTCTCGCCGTGCTCAAGCGCTTCGGGCCGGGGAACCACGGCCACCTCTCGTTCCCGATGGAGGGCTGGACCCTCGCCCTCGATCTGCCCGTGGGCCCATCGGCGCTGCCGGGCGTACTGGACGACCTCGATGAACTGGTCCTCGCGGCCGGTGGTCGGGTCTACCTGGCCAAGGACGCACGTCTACGGCCCGATGCCGTGCGAGCGATGTACCCACGACTCGACGACTTTCTCACCGTCAAACAGACCTACGACCCCGACCAGCGACTCACCAGTGACCTCGCTCGCCGACTCAATATTGGAGGACCGTTCTAATGGACAACGCTTTCGGACAGCCCCAGCGGGTTATCGTTCTCGGCGGTAGCTCGGAAATTGCCCGCGCCATCACCAAGAAACTCGTCGTCGCCCGCGCCCACACCGTTGTGCTCGCCGGTCGCACCCCCGAGCTCCTCGCAAAGGCCGCTGAGGAGGCCGTTGAGTACGGCGCCACCGCGACGCCGATCGTGCACCTGGACGCCGAGCACCCCGAGACGGCCGCAGCGAGTATCGATGCCGCGTTTGACGCCGCGGGGGGCTCCGTGGACCTCGTCATCGTGGCCGTCGGTCAGTTGGGTGTGCAGTCAGAGGACGAAATCTCTCCTGAGGCGGCACTACGCATGATGAACGTCAACTTCACCTGGCCGGTGGTGGCCCTCACCGAAATCCGGAATCGACTGATCGCCCAGGGCAGTGGGCGCATTCTGGTCATCTCCTCGGTCGCGGGCGTTCGCGTTCGCCGCAGTGCCTATCTCTACGGTGGTGCCAAGGCCGGGCTCGATCGCCTGGCGGACGGACTCGCGGACTCCCTCGAGGGCACGGGGGCTTCGCTGCAACTGCTTCGCCCCGGGGCGGTGCGCACGCGTATGACGGCGGGCATGGCCGAGATGCCGTTCATGACCGGACCAAACGAAGTAGCCGAGTACGTCATGGCCGGTCTCAGTACCAATCAGCGCGTTATCTGGAGTCCGCCAATTCTCCGCTGGGTCTACCTCGTCCTGCGACACCTCCCTCGCCAGTTGTGGCGCATGGTGATGGATCGGTAGTTACCCGCGACCGCTCGCGCTCGACGCGACCAATTCCTTTGGTCGCAAACTCATGGTGTAGAAGTCTCGCGTCCACCAGTTAGCGAAAAATACCGTTGGCCTCTCGAGCATGGCGTTCGACCCCACGTTGTTCGCGTTCAACATGTCGACACCGGTGCTGCCATTGATAGCCCGGTTCAGGGCGCCGGTGTAGGTGGCGTAGACCACCCAGTCGGTGTTCATATCCATTTCCATGCCCCGCACGGCCCCGGCTCGCACCAGCGTATTGGCGAGGTCCGAAATGGAGAGTGCCGGCCCTCCGACATAGACCAAGGCGCCATTGGCCGTTACCCCAAGGCCGGAACGCCACACGTTGAAGGTATTACCGGTGACCTTGCCCCAGCGGGCATTGTTCTGCTGATTGAGACCGGCGACCGCGCGGCGACCATCAACAATTAGGTCGAGGTTCTGCCGTACCGAGGCCACGTTGGCGAAGGAGTGGAAGTCGCGACCCCACTGCCCCACCGAGATGTCACCGTTCTTGTAGGTCACGACCGAGGCGGCCCCCTTGCGCAAGGGGAGAAGAATCTTGCCATCGGTGAAGTAACCACCCTGCGCGTCCTGCATGCGGAAGCCGGCGTTGAAGGCCGCGACCAACGAACGGGAATCAACCGCCGTGACCGGTGCCGTGTGGCGGTAGGGAAGCCCCATCGTGCCGGGGATCTGGGAGCCGGAGTACAAGGTCGCGCGGAGGAGCTTCGTGTCCATCCACGCCACACCGACCACGTAACTGGTGTGCACTGCATCGGGCCGGACGAAGGCCTCGTAGACGGCGGGAACTCCGCCGGCGGTGTACCGGGCTACCGGGTGCCACACACCTTCGTCGGCGGCGGGGTGCGCGGCGGGCGAGATGATTCTGGCCGGAACGGGCAGGGCGCCGGCCGCTGTCTTGGTTGAACCAGTGCCACCGCTACCAAAGGCGTTCTTACTCGGTGCGCCACCCACCTTGGCCCCGTTGAGGCTGTTGTAGATGTTTTCAAACCACGTCACGAGGCCGCCGAGGCCTTCGTTTCGGCCCCACTCGGCGCCTCGAGCCATGGCCGAAACACCGTACGAGGGATTGTGCAGCGCTTGGTAGAGGGTAATGCCGTAGAACCCAACCACCGAGGTCACTGACACCGACGACAGCACCACCAAACGCCGCCAATAGAACACCGTCCGAGACTGGCGGCGGGCGCTGCGGCGTGTCGAGACGGGCGCGGCGTGTCGAGGCGAAACCATAAGTTCCTAGTTTGCCACTCCCGACCAGATGGGGGGCTCCGTTCGGCCGCGGGCGACTAAGAACTCACTAAAGACCTGAGTAGAACAGGACAATTTCCCTCGTCGACGGGTAACTATGGGTACCACCCCAAAAGGAAATTATGCGCCTCCCACTTCGCTCATTCGCTCGCCTTCTCGCCCTGCTGCTCCCGCTGTCACTCGCGTCGCCAGCACTGGCCGCCCCTCTCACACCGCTCGCCACCCCGACAACGGTCACGCCCCTACTCACTCCAGCGTTGGCCGGCGAGGGACGGTGGGCACCCGCTGGTCGTGTGGTCGACGGGCACGCCGCCATCTACACCACATTTTTACGCCCACCGCAAAATGGTTCAGCCCGCGCCGGGGTGGCGTGGATTGACCCTCGATTGGTGCGCGCCACGCTCTATTCCGGTTCACTCAGCCCCGGTGGTTACTTCTGGAAGTACACGGCGCCGGTGTCTCGTGAGGAGGCCGCCTCACTGGTCGCCGCCTTCAGCGGTGGGTTTCTCCTCAAGGATTCACACGGCGGGTACTACAGCGAGCACCACTTGGTTGCGGCCCTCGTTCCCGGGGATGCTTCCCTGGTGATCTATCGAGACGGTTCTATGGCCGTGGGTGCCTGGGGTCGCGACGTCACCATGACCCCGAACGTGGTCGCGGTACGTCAAAATCTCACGCTGCTCGTCGACCATGGGGCACCCGTCCCGGGGCTCTATCGGTACGACACGTCAGCCTGGGGCTTCGCCCTCAACAAGGTCGTGGACACGCCTCGGTCGGGGCTCGGCGTCACCGCCTCGGGCGCCTTCGTCTACGTCGAGGGAGCGATGAATATCACGGACCTTGCCCGGCTGCTGGTTAGGGCGGGCGCAGTGCGCGCCATGGTGCTCGACATGAACCCGCTGTGGCCCATCTTTGCGACGTACACGCCTGACTCCCCCACGGGCTACGCCTCACCCGGTAACGGTCGTGACCTAAACCCCGCCATGGTGCAGACGCCAGCCCGGTTCTTCGAACCGGCCTACGCGCGTGACTTCGTTACGCTGTCGGCCCGCTAATTGGCGCGACGCAGTGGGGTCATGGCCAACATGAGCTGCTTGGGGCCATGCTCATCGAAGTTGACCGTGGCTCGCGCTCCCGTGCCACTACCCGCCGTTTTCGTCACGGTGCCGTGACCGTAGCGGTCGTGCACGACGCGATCACCCACGGAAAGATTGAGGTTTTCTGCCCCCGTCGAACGAACGGGTGGAGCAGCTCCCGAGCCAAAGGCTCGACCTTGCGCGAACTCACTCGAACGACCAACGAAACCCTCGTCTTCGTCACGGAAGATTGCGCGACGGACCGGCACGGTCTTCGAGAGGTCGTCCACCAGTTCGGCCGGAATCTCCGCCAAGAATCGACTGGGGATAGCGTCGGTGCGCTGGCCCCACATGGTGCGACTCCAGGCTTGGGTCAACGCGAGGTGCTTCATCGCTCGGGTGAGACCCACGTAACACAGCCGGCGCTCTTCTTCGAGTTCCGCTTCGTCAGCGAGTGCTCGCTTGTGCGGGAAGATGGTCTCTTCGAGGCCCGTGATAACCACCATCGGAAACTCGAGACCCTTCGCCACGTGCATCGTCATCATGGAAATTGCCCCGGCGCCGCCGTCGAGTTGGTCGGAGTCGGCCACGAGGGCCATGCGCTCGACGAACTCCATCAACGTCTCGTACTGAGCGGCGGCGGACGCGAGTTCACCGAGGTTTTCTAGGCGAGAAAAGGCCTCGTCGGAGTTTTCGGCCCGCAGGGCGGCACCCATGCCGGTTTCACGAACAATGGCGTCGATCATTTCACGAGGACTGAGGTCGTTGGCCATAGCCCGCAACTGCTCCATCATGAAAGCAAAGGTCTCGGTTCCCTGAAGGGCCTTCGCGGTAAGTCCGGCGGCCTTGGCGTAGTTGACACTTTCCGCGAAGGAGATGCCGTGTTCGGCCGCGTAGACGCCCAGTTTGGCCTGGGCCGCTTCGCCCACCCCACGCTTGGGCTCGTTGATCACCCGGCGAGCCGAGGCCTCATCACGGGGGTTCACGATCAAGCGGGCGTAGGCCAGAGCGGTCTTGATTTCCTTGCGGTCGTAGAAGCGCATACCGGAGATAACCCGATACGGCACCCCCGCCCGCAGCATCTCTTCTTCGAGTACACGACTCTGCGCGTTGGTGCGGTAAAAGACGGCCATGTCGTTCCAGGACAGACCCAGGTCGTTGCGGGCCCGACGAAGCTCCGTCGCCACCCAACGGCCCTCGTCGTATTCGTCGCCAGCCCGGTAGAGCCGAATCTTGTCACCGAAGCCCTTATCGGTAAAGAGGTTCTTGGCGTGCCGCGACGGGTTCTTGGCGATGACGGCATTCGCCGCGTCGAGAATGGTCTGCGTCGAGCGGAAGTTCTGCTCGAGTAGCACCACGTCCGCGTCGGGGAAGCGCTGTTCGAACTGCAAAATATTGCGGACGTCAGCGGCGCGGAACCGGTAAATGGACTGGTCCGAGTCACCCACCACGCACAGATTCCGGTGCTGGGCGGCGAGCATCATCACGAGTTCGTTCTGCACACCGTTGGTGTCCTGAAACTCGTCAACGAGGAGATATTGGAAGCGTCGTTGGTAGGAGGCGAGCACGTCAGCGTCGGCGCGCAGCATGGCGACCGCGTTCAGCAGCAGGTCGTCAAAGTCCATGGCGTTGGCGAGCTTGAGGCGCTGTTCGTAGAGGGCGTAGATTTCGGCGATGCGGCGGTGGTTCGGATCGTCACCGTGACCAGTGTCCCGGTAGCGAGCGGCCGACAGCATCTCATTCTTCGCCGCGGAAATAGCGCTGTGGACACTGCGCGGTGAAATCCGCTTGGTGTCCATGTTGAGTTCCTTCATGATGCGGTCAACGGCCGTCTCGGCGTCACCGGCGTCGTAGATGGTGAAGCCTCGCTCGTACCCGAGCACGTCGGCGTGACTGCGCAACATCCGCAGGCAGGCCGAGTGGAAGGTTGAGACCCACATGTTTTTGGCGTCTTCTCCAACGAGGTCGACCACGCGGTGGCGCATCTCGTCGGCCGCTTTATTGGTGAAGGTGATGGCCATTATTTCGAATGGTCGTGCGTCACCGGACGCGAGGATGTGCGCGATACGACGCGTCAGCACGCGGGTTTTACCCGAACCAGCACCGGCGACCACGAGGAGCGGTCCACCGCGCTGCACCACGGCGGCCCGCTGGGGCGCCGTCAAACCGTCGAGCAGGGCGTCGGCCGAGAGGGCGGAGGAGTCATTCTCTGGGTCGTCGCCCCATAACGCGTCGTCAGAGATCCGGCGGGAACTCACTCCCACTCAATGGTGCCTGGTGGCTTCGAGGTCACGTCCAACGCGACTCGGTTAACCCCAGGCACTTCACGAATCAGTCGGTTGGCAATCGACTCAATGACGTCGTAGGGCAGGCGTGCCCAGTCGGCCGTCATGGCGTCGTCGCTCGTCACCGCGCGGATAACAATTGGATACGCGTAGGTTCGTCCGTCGCCCATGACGCCCACTGTACGCACCGCCGGTAACACGGCGAAGCTCTGCCACAGTTCACGGTAGAGGCCGGCCTTCTTGATTTCGTCGACCACGACGTAGTCCGCGTTGCGAAGTATCTCAGCGCGCTCGCGCGTCACTTCACCGATGATGCGGACACCAAGGCCGGGTCCCGGGAACGGCTGACGCCAGACGATCTCGCCGGGGAGACCGAGTTCTTCGCCAACCTTACGCACCTCGTCCTTGAAGAGGGTGCGCAGGGGCTCGACGAGGGCAAAACTCAAGTCATCGGGCAAGCCACCCACGTTGTGGTGACTCTTGATGGTGGCGGCGTGACCCGAGCCCGACTCAATGACGTCGGGGTAGAGCGTGCCTTGCACCAAGAACTTGATGCCGTCTTCTGCCAAGTCCCGAGCGACGGCTTCGAATTCTCGAATGAAGAGTTCACCAATAATCTTGCGCTTGCGTTCGGGATCAGTGACGCCGGCGAGGGCGTCAAAGAAGCGATCCTGGGCCTTGACGTGAATCAGTTCGACACCAAACTGCTTGGTAAAGGTGGCCTCAATCTGGTCACCCTCGTTTTTGCGCATGAGACCCGTGTCCACGAACACGCAGGTGAGCTGATTGCCGACCGCGCGATAGACCATGGCGGCCGCTACGGCCGAGTCCACGCCACCCGAGAGAGCGCAGAGCACGCGCTCGGAGCCCACCTGGGCGCGGATGGCCGCTACCTGTTCATCAATGATTGACTCGTTCGTCCACGAAGGAGCGAGGCCCGCCTGGACGTGAAGGAAGTTCTCAATGATTTCCTGGCCACGCTCGGAGTGTGCGACTTCGGGGTGGAATTGGACGGCGTAAAAGTGACGCGCCGTGTCCTCCATGATGGCGACGGGGGCCAATGGCGTTGAGGCCGTGACTACGAAGCCCTCCGGAGCCTGGTCAATCGCGTCACCGTGACTCATCCAGCACGAGCTGGTCGTCGGCCACGACGAGACGAGTGAGGACTCACCCTGGCGCGTTAGTTCGGTCCGGCCATACTCACCGCCGCCGGTGTGGGCCACTGAACCACCAAGCTGCTGCGCCATGAGCTGGGCGCCGTAGCAAATACCCAGAATCGGCAATCCCAGTTCATAAATGGCGGGGTCCAGCGAAGGCGCCGGCGTTTCGTACACCGACTTCGGACCGCCGGAAAGGATGATGGCCGAAGCGTTCTTGGCCCGCACCTGTTCAGCAGTGATCGATGTTGGCACAATCTCCGAGAAGACGTGCGCCTCTCGGACCCGACGAGCAATGAGCTGGGCGTACTGCGCCCCGAAGTCAACGACGAGGACCGTCAATGGCCCATGCCTACACCCTGGGAACGCTGCAACTGCTTGCCTTCCGTCTGAAGCGACGGGGCGAGCATGATCTCAGCCTTCTGAAACTCCTTGAGCGTCTCGTAGCCACAGGTGGCCATCGAGGTGCGCAACGCACCGAACAGGTTCAAACGACCGTCGTTCTCGTGGGCGGGGCCGACGAGAATCTCTTCGAGGGTGCCGCGAACTTTGGTGCGCACACGCGTACCGCGGGGCAACGTGGGGTGGAAGGTCGCCATGCCCCAGTGGTAGCCACGGGCGGGCGCCTCGACGGCGCTGGTCAGTGGCGAACCAATCATGACGGCGTCAGCACCACAGGCGATGGCCTTAGCGATGTCGCCACCGCGGCTCATACCACCGTCGGCAATGACGTGGACGTAGACACCAGTTTCATCGAGGTGGCGCATACGGGCACCGGCGACGTCGGCGATGGCGGTGGCCTGCGGCACACCAATGCCGAGCACACCGCGCGAGGTGCAGGCGTTTCCGGGTCCGACACCAACGAGCACACCAGCTGCACCGGTGCGCATCAGGTGTAGAGCGGCCTGGTAGCTGGCGCAGCCACCCACGATGACGGGTAGTTCGAATTCACGAATGAACTTCTTGAGGTTCAAGGGCTCGACGGTCTTCGAGACATGCTCGGCCGAGACGACGGTGCCCTGAATGACGAGGATGTCGAGGCCGGCGTCCAGGATGGTCTGGGCCATCCAAGCGGTCTTGGCCGGCGTCACGGCAGCAGAGGTGCGAATACCGGCGGCCTTCATCTGACGGATACGCTCACCGACGAGTTCCAGCTTGACGGGCTCTAAGTACATCTGCTGCATGCGAGCAGTGGCCTTGTCGTCGTCGAGTTCCGCAATTTCTTCGAACAGAGGCGTGGGGTCTTCGAAGCGGGTCCACAGACCCTCGAGGTTCAGGACACCGAGACCGCCCAAGCGGCCCATTTCGATGGCCGTGGTGGGCGAAATTGCACCGTCCATGGCCGATCCGAGCACGGGGAGTTCGAACTTGTAGGCGTCAATCTGCCACGAAATGTCGACGTCCTCGGGGTCACGCGTACGACGCGACGGCACGATGGCGATGTCGTCAAAGCCGTACGCCTGACGTGCCGATTTGTAAATGCCGATTTCTACTTCCGCCATGGCTGCCTCCAAGAGAAACATCGTCCAGCGCTGGACGAGTTGCCTCCAATCTACCGGAATACTGAACGTCACTAACGTGAGGTGTTTTCGGCGCCCCCACTAAACTGAGGGCACCCACCCCCGCCCCCCTTAGGAGCCCCCCATGAAGTCTCTCGCCCGTTTTGCCGTTCAGAAGCGTTGGCTGATGCTCGTTATTTGGCTCGTCGTCGCCATCGGCATCAACGCTGCCTCGGCGTCGCTCGGTAATTCCTACTCCAACTCCTTCCAGCTGCCGAAGACGAACTCGACCATGGCCCTCAAGCTCCTCGAGTCGGCGTCGAAGGGACTCTCCGGTGACCAGGACCAGATTGTCTTCCAGTCATCGAACGGGGCTGTCGCTGACCACGCTGCTGCTATTGCACCGGTGTTGGATGAAATTGCCGCGCTGCCCGGCGTCGGGCACGTGTCATCACCGTTCGCCCCCACTTCCTTCGGTCAGGTGAGTCAGGACAAGACAATTGCGTACGCGTCGATTTCCTTCACCACCGCGTCCAACCTCATCCCGAAGGGCACCATCGACAAGCTCCTGAAGGATGTGGCGACGCTGCGAAGCAGCACGCTGTCCGTTTCCGAAGGCGGTAATGCCATTGCTGACGCCACCCTGCCGAAGGGCTCACCGGGCGAAGGATTCGGTCTCTTGGCCACCGCCATCGTTTTGATTGTCGCTTTCGGATCATTGATGGCCATGTTGCTTCCCCTGGGTGTGGCACTCTTCGCTATCTCCATTGCCTCGGCCGTGACCACCCTGCTGAGTCACGTGGTGTCAATCGCGCAGTTCGCACCAATTCTGGGTTCGCTGATTGGTCTGGGTGTGGGTATCGACTACGCCCTCTTCATCGTGACGCGAACCCGGCAGAACCTGCAGCAGGGTATGAATGTCGAAGAGGCCATCGTTACCTCACTCAATACGTCCGGCCGCGCCGTCATCTTCGCCGGACTGACGGTGTGCACCGCGCTCCTCGGCATGCTGTTCCTAGGTTTCGGCTTCCTTTCGGGCCTCGGTGTAGCCGCGTCAGCCACGGTCGTTATCACGATGTTGGCCGCCACCACGTTGCTCCCCGCGCTCCTCGCATTCTGGAAGTCGACCATTTTGAGCCGGCGCGAGCGTCGCACCCTGAAGGCCAATGGGCCAAAGGGTGTGGAGCAAGAAGGTGGCTGGAAGCGCTGGGCCGAATCGGTCTCGAAGCGCCCCAAGAGCCTCTCGCTGGCTGCACTCGTGGTCATTGCCCTGCTGGCCGCGCCCGTTCTCTCGCTCCAACTCGGCCTGTCCGACGCTGGCTCCAACCCCGCTGGTTCAACAACGCGCATTGCCTACGACACCCTGGCCAAGGGCTTCGGCGCCGGTTCGAATGGACCACTCGAAGTAGTGGGCAAGATCACCTCCCCCGCCGACACCGCGGCGATGACCCAATTGGCGGCCACCATCAAGGGCAACAGTGACGTGGCCTTCGTCGGTCCGGTCTTCCCCGTGAGTAAGACCGTGTCTGTTATCAACGTGGTGCCGAAGTCGGCGCCGCAGGACAAGGCCACCAACAACTTGATCGACCTGATTCGTGGTACCTACGTGCCCGCCGTCACCGCTCAGTCGCACAGTGCCATCTACGTGGGTGGTGCCACCGCCATTGGCATGGACTTCGCCAGTCAGCTCGACTCGAAGATTCCGCTGTTCTTAGTCATCATTATTGTCCTGGGCTGCCTGTTGCTCATGATTGCGTTCCGGTCAATCCTCATTCCATTGACCGCCGCCGTCATGAACGTGCTCGCCGTCGCCGCGTCGTTCGGTCTCGTCGTAGCCGTCTTCCAGTGGGGCTGGGGCAGTTCGTTGATCGGCTCGGGAACGGGACCCGTTGAGGCCTACCTCCCGATCATCATGATCGCCATTTTGTTTGGTCTGTCGATGGACTACCAGGTCTTCCTCGTCTCTCGTATGCACGAGGAGTGGACCCACACGCAGGACAATGAGGCGGCCATTGTTCGCGGCCAGGCCTACACCGGTCGCATCATCACCGCGGCGGCCTTCATCATGGTCTGCGTCTTCTTCTCCTTCGCCATTGGTGGCCAGCGCATCATCGCCGAGTTTGGTATTGGCCTGGGCGGTGCGGTGTTGATTGACGCCTTCGTCATCCGCACGGTGCTCGTCCCGTCGTTGATGCACTTCTTCGGTAAGGCCAACTGGTGGATGCCTGCGTGGCTGGACCGCGTGATTCCCAACGTCGCCCTCGAGGCCGGTGAGTAGTCCCTTGTCGTACCTGTTGAGCGTTACCAACTCGACACGTCAGGAGCAGTCCTGGTCCAATCGGGTCCTCGCGGCATTCCTCGAGTCATTCGCGCAGCAGCACCCTGGTGTTGGTCTGCGGGAGCGGTCGACACTTAACATTCCTCACCTGGACCTGCCAGCTCAACGGGCCGGACGGATTCCCGTCGATGCGATGACGCCCGATGAAGCCGAAGCGTTCGCCTCGGCGGCCGAGCTGACGGCCGAAGTGGAGCAGGCCAGTGCCGTAGTCATCGCGACGCCGATGTACAACTGGGGACCGCCGAGCTCACTCAAAGCGTGGCTTGACCACCTCGTCAACGTTCAGACCTTCTACCAACCCACCGGGGCCCTCGCTGGGTTGCCCGTCACGTGCATCGTGGCCAGTGGCGGGCTCTACAGCGAAGGGGCGAACGTGGAGCACGATCACCTCCGCCCACTGCTGGGCGAGATCTTCTCCCGCATCGGTGTTACGGACGTCGCCTTCGTCAACTGCGACCCCACGGGCCCACTCGACCGCGGCGTATTGTCGCCGTCGGATCCGACCAGCGGCTTCACCCGGGCACTCGCGCAGGTGTCGGCCGCCGCGGCGCGTCGCCGCTAGCCCTGCGCGTGCAGCGCGAGACTGTCCCATTCACGCATCCGCTCCGCACCCGATGCGCCCAGTTGCTGCACGATTGACCACGTCAGGCACTCCACCAGGGCCAGCGCGGTGAGCGACGTGTCGAACGGTGACGGCACGTCGACTGGAACAGGCAGCACGATGTCGGCGTAACTGGCGGCGGGACTTAGCCAGAGGTCAGTCACCAAGATAACCTTCGCGTGGCGCTGGTGCGCCGTCTCGACGACCGCCACCGTCTCGTCGTCGTAGCGGCGAAAGTCGAAGGCCACGAGCACGTGCTTGGACGAAAGGTCGAGGAGCGACGCCGTCCGACGCCCCGGGTCGCGCGACAGCACCGACACGTCCCGACGTGCTCGGGCAATGTACGTGGCGAACATTTCGGCCCACGCTTGCGAGACCCGTCCCCCCACCATGGTGATGCGGTGCTGCGGAGTGGTCAAGAGTGCCACGGCGGCCTCGTACTCTGCTGCGGGTACCGTGTCGGCGATCGACGCGACCGAGTGCGCCAAGGCCGACGATAAGCCGTGCAAGATGCCCGACTCGGGATCCACGGCCGATGCGAGGCGCTGGCGGGGTCCCGCTTCGCGGGTGGAGAGCTCGGCGAGGAGAGCGGCGTGAAATGAGGCAAACCCGTCAAAGCCCAGCTTCTGGACTAATCGCACCACCGAGGCCGTCGACGTCTTCGACTCGGCTGCGAGCTCGCTGACACCAGTGAGGCCAGCGGCGGGGTACCGCGCCATCAACGCGTGAGCGACCTTCTTTTCCGTAGGGGTCAGCGAGGCAAACGACCGTCGAACAAGTTCAATAACGGTGGCGGGCGTCGAGGGCGGCACGGCGTCGGGGCTACGACGCCGTCGCGGCGAAGGCGATCGTTGACCGGAGCGCTCCGGTATCGAGCGACCAGACCTGCGCGGTCCCCGCCTCGGTCGCCACGTCGATAATCGTGTCGTCACGCTGCGTCGTCCAGCCCTCAACGGCCACTCCGGTGGACGCCACAATGAAGCTGCCGTCGCGGACGGTGTAGCGAAGGTGGTAGTAGCTCTCGTCGTGGCCTTCGGGAAGGCCATCGTCACCCGCGGCACGTTGGAGCGACTGCACGGGAGCCGGCGTCGTCGAGACGGCCTGGACCGCCAAGAGTCGGCCGGGTGTCAGCAGGAGGCAATTGAGCGACCCCAGTCCACAGGTGGCCCGAATGATCGACACGGCGCTCCGTAGTCCAGGCACGATGTCGCCGAGTCGCTCGGTTTCTTGCAAGATGAGCTGGAAGTAGAGCTCGGAGTCCGTCGTGCCCTCGAGCGCCGCCCGGCGATCGGCGCTCAACACGTCGAGCAGGCGCTCGTGGTGTGGGAACGAGCCGTTGTGGGCAAATGACCAGTCGCCACTCGAGAACGGGTGGGTGTTCTCAATGCAGACGGGTAGTCCCGCCGTCGCCCAGCGCAGGTGCACGATGCCGGCGGTCGCCGGCGCGGCGGCCACCGTGAAGAAGGTCGGGTCGTCGATGGCCCGGTGCACCGAGTTCACTTTTTCAATCGCGTGGCCACTTTCCCAGACCGCTGCACCCCATCCATCGCCGTGCAGGGTGGACATGTCGCGATACGTCGCTAATTCATCAGGTGTTAACAAGGTGCCAATCGTCGTTGATTCCTTGGACGCGAAGGCGAGTAACCGGCACATAGGACCCCTTTACGGCTGTTCAAAGCAAACATCGGCCGTTTCTGTCGTCTATCGTACACGCCAGAAGAATTTTTACGTTTCTGAACAGATCTATTCAGAGGAGGCGACGTGCTCAACCAACCGATGCCCACCCTGACCGACGACGCCATCGCGTCTCTCGTCGAGGCCTGGCGGAGCCAGGGCGTGACTGGCCTCATTGGCACGTACGTCGACAACGGAGGCGTTGTGCGCGCCAAGCAGGTGCCCCTCGACCGAGTCGCCGCCTTTCACCGCAACGGCCTCGGTGCGTCCTACTCGTGGGCCATGTTCTGCATCGATGACGCCCTCCCGATGACGCCCTACTTCTCCGTCGTTGGCGACATGCGCATGAAAGTCGATCTCTCGGCCGCTCGTGTACTGGGCAATGGTCTGGCCTGGGCCCCCGTCTGCCTGTTCAACCAGGACGGCTCTCCGCTCGAACACTGCCCTCGCGGTTCCCTGCAGCGACAGGTCGACGCACTGAACGTCGACCAGCTCGCGGCACGGAGTGCCTTCGAGATTGAGTTCACTGCCTTCGACGCCGCAACTGGCGAGGTGGGTACCGGTGTGGCGTACGGCCTCCGGGCGATGATGGACAACGAGGCCTTCTTCAGCGCCATCGTCGCCGGCCTCACCGTGGCCGGCATCAAGGTGGAGCAAATCCACGCCGAAGCGGGGCGGGGGCAGATTGAGCTCTCCACCCCACCACTCGATCCGGTGGCGTCGGCCGATGCGCTGGTGGTCACCCGCCTCATCTTGTGCCGCGTGGCACGCGAACACGGCAAGTTGGTCTCCTTCGCGCCACAGGCCCTCACCGACGGCATTGGCAGCGGTGCCCACGTCCACGTGAGCCTTACCCGCGACGGCGTCCCGATCTTCTCTGGTGGCAAAGGGGTTCGTGAACTCACCGCTGATGGCGCCGCGGCCATTGGGGGCATCCTCTCCGAACTCCCCAACGCGCTGGGCATCTTGGCGCCATCGCTGCTCTCTACTGCCCGCCTGCAAGCCGGCAAGTGGTCGGGGGCCTACGTCTGCTGGGGTGTCGAGAATCGTGAAGCGGCCGTTCGGCTCTGCCAAGCCACGCTTGGTAACCCCCACGGGGCCAACGTCGAAATTAAGGTCACCGACCACACGGCCAACCCCTACGCCGCCCTCGCCGTTATTCTCGGCCTCGCCCACCACGGCATCACCACGAAGGCCGCGCTTCCCGCCGAGGCGCCCGTGGACCCCAGCGCCCTCATCGGCACCCCCGAGGCCATCGCCACTTTCGACACCGACCAAGGCCGCAACGTCGCTGCCTCCTGCGCCAGTCCCCTTGTGCGCTCGATTCTCAGCGACCGTCAACTCGAAGCCATCGCCGCCGTGCGAGGCCACGAGGTGACGCTCGCGGCCACTACGCCCTATGACGACCTCGTGGTGCAGTTCCGCTACGCGTGGTCGTCCTAGAAGAGGCAACCATTCGGACCAGGTAGGACCGAGAACATAAGGGGGACTTATGAGTCAAGCAACAACTGACCAGGCAACCAAGCCTCGTCGCAATCTGTCCGTGTGGGGAGCCCTCGGCCTCTCCCTCGGTATCGTCGGCCCGAGTTTGGCCATGTCCGGTAACGGACAGGGCACCGCGGCCGCCGTTGGTAAAGCCGTACCGCTGATCTTCGTGCTAGGCGGTCTGTGCATTCTGCTGATTAGCCACGGCTTTATCCGTCTCACTCAGCGCTACAGCCAGGCCGGCTCGGCCTACGCACTGGTCGGCAAGACGCTGGGCCCCCGCGCCGGGTACTTCTCCGGCTGGGGCGTGATGGTCACCTACCTCTTCTTCGCCATCGGTAACGTCGGCGCCATTGGCAGCTTCGTCAACGCCTTCTTGGCCAACGCCCAGAACTCGGCCCACCCAAC
>Ga0208389_1000055_pt1 | contig 61266 bp, 62 predicted proteins | sample CryBogCBH12Aug09_FD_184625 | JGI IMG/M metagenome (GOLD analysis project Ga0208389, IMG submission 184625) | Freshwater microbial communities from Crystal Bog, Wisconsin, USA - CBH12Aug09 (SPAdes) (version 2) | ecosystem: Environmental > Aquatic > Freshwater > Lake | place: Crystal Bog... | reverse complement strand
ATGCGAGCCGGCGCCACCGTGAGGTCAACACTCTGAAAACTCGATAATTCCAGCACGAGCCACCCTCCCTCGTCGGGAGTCTCTGGGTCGTAGGGCGGGCGTCCGATGTTGCCAACACTCTGGGCCACCGCACCGAGGGCGTGAAGGGCGAACGTTATGAGTGACGTGGTGGTCGACTTCCCCTTGGTGCCGGTGACGGCAATGATTCGATCGCGACGCTCTGGCGTGCACCAGAGGTTGAGGGCAGACGTGATGGGTATACCTGCATCGCGGAGGGTGCGTACCGTGGGATGGTGGGGTGAGATGCCGGGACTCTTGAGGACGACGTCACAGGTCAACAGTGACTCGACGCCGCCGTGGTCGGTCCTCTGAGCGTCGGGAGGCCCGACCACGTCGTCAACGACGACGAGATCGACTGTCTCTTGAGCGAGGCGAGCGACGGTGGCGCGGCCCTCGATGCCGAGGCCGTAGACACCGACGCGTCGGTGTGCCAGGTCAGCGAAGCCAGTGAGTGGGGACACGACTCACCCCCTGCGGTTGGAGGAGCTCATCCAGTGATGGGGTGGTCGGGAGTTCGGCGGCCAAGGCAGCCAGCGCGGGGATGTCGGACCACTGTGGGAGTGTCGCGATGGCCACGACGGCCGCGGCACATTCGCCCGGATCACCGACACATTCGAAGGGTTTGTCGTTAACACTTCGCCCCACCAGTGTCTCGAGCTGTCCGCGAAGGGCCGGAGTGGCGAGTGGCTCACTACCGAAGATCGCGGCCAGCGTCGGGCGATCCATAAAGGGTGCGAGCACCAGATTGATGAAGAGGCACTTGTCACAGACGCCACACCAGTTCATGGCCCGGCTGGCCTGTTCTTGCGTAAAGGCTCGATTACAGGATCGAAAGACACTATGAAACTGCGTCAGACGCGCGAAGGACTGCGCGACCCAGAGTTCGGAGCGATCGCGGAGATAACTCGCGACCACGAACGATGGACCAACGCGTTCCGCGACGGCGTTGGCGAGAAGCTGTTCGGCCTCGGCTGATTTTGACCATTGGTGGTTGATGGCACGACCCTCACTCACCAGGTTCGGTACCGACGACGAGTGTTCGTTGCTCATCGCGACGGCACCGTGACCGTTACTGAGGGCGCGCACGCACGCCAATAACGTCACCATCGCCGTCACCGGTACGTGACCATTGAAGCGACTATGTGACCGCAAACCATCCAGGTCGAGTGATCGTGACGCTCGAGAGATGGGGAGACCGGTTGCGGCGGCGGTGGCCTCGAGCGGTGCGAAGGTGGCGTGAAGGGGACTCATGATGAAGAGCGTCCGCGGGAGGTGTCCAAGTGCTTCGACCGTGACGCAGGAGTCGATGCCCCCACCAAAGGGGATCAGCACGCTGTTGCTTGGTGCGGGCATGCTCGGCGAGTCGAAGGGGGCGCCACCCACGAAGGAAACGTCACGCAGGTCGAGACCGTTACGGAAGGCGAACTCGCCGAGACCGTCAAGGTAGGCGGCACGAAGGAGGGCCACGCCGTGCTCGCCGACGCGGTGGTCACCGAAGTCAACTTCGAGCGGCGCTCCAGTTTTGTAGTAGCTCAGTCCGGCGACCAAATACCAGAGCTCGACGATTGCGTTGACGGCTGGCGACGAGAGATCGGCGTCGGGAAGGGTGACCCGCTCCTCAAAGACGTGACCATCGAGGTCGTAGGTGGCGATGATGGTGTCCCCATCAATCGCGTACCCCCGGTAGGTGAAGCGTTGTCCTCGGTTCATTGGTGGCCTTCCACCGCTTAATGGTAGGGCGCGTGTCGAGCCACGAGTGCGAAGCGACCACACGGTCGTTGCGCACGGTCGGAAAAGAAGGGGTGACCACCGTCCGTCACCGCGTCGACTAGATGGACGTGCTCCTCGGGCACGCCGATCTGCTGGAGTTGGTGTTGTGCGACACGGCGAAGGTCGAGTCGCCACTTTCCGGCGACACTGTCGGCCACGACGGCCCCGTTGATGTGTCGAAAGTGATCGGCCACCTCATCACCGACCTGATAGCCGGCTTGTGAAATGCACGGGCCGATGACGACGTGCGTGTTCCTCGGGGTGAGGTGACCGAGGGTGGCCTCGATAACGCCAGTCTGCAGTCCGCGCCAACCGGCGTGGACCACGCCGACGAGCTGCGAACGGGGATCGACGACGAGGAGCGGGAGGCAGTCGGCCGCCATAATCATGAGGGCCACATCGGTCCGTCGGGTGAGCAGGGCATCGCCGACGGCCGACGTGGTGGTCTCCGTGACGTCGGTGACGTGATTGCCGTGCACTTGCTCCGTGGCAATCAGCTGGTCGACGTCGACGCCAATAGCGGACGCGACAATCGCCCGATTGCGACGAACCGCGTCGGCGTCATCACCGACGTGCGACGCCAGATTGAGGGCGTCGTAGGGCGGGCGACTCACCCCGCCGTCACGGGTGGTGAGAAAGGCCTCAACGCCGAGGGGGCGGACAACGTCCAGTGGCACCACGGGCAGTCCGGTGCGGGCGGGGCGAATGAGCGCAGGGAGTGTCATCAGGCCCTCACCATCCACGAGTCGTAACGAAGCACCATTGCAGTGTACGAAGCCGTGACGCGGCTCGGGGGGCGGTCGCGTCGTAGGCTTCGAACGTGACCGACCACCACCTCGTGCACCAGTGCACGTTTCCACCGAGGGGCACCGCCGTGGACGTGGCGGTATCCGGTGGTCCTGATTCGATGGGCCTGCTCCTCCTCGCCCGAGCGGCTGGTCTCGTCGTCACGGTGCACCACGTTGACCATCACGCTCGACCCACGAGTGGTGATGACGCCGATTTCGTGACCGCGTATTGCACCGAGCAACAGCTTCCCTTTGTGCGCCACGAGGTCAACGTTCCCCCAGGACCAAACTTTGAGCAGCGGGCCCGCCAGGCGCGCCGCGCCGCGATGCCGCAGGGTGTCTTGACCGGTCACACGATGGACGACCTCGTGGAGACCATGATGTTGAACATGTTGCGCGGTGCGGGTGGCGATGGTCTCAGCACCATGATTGGCGACGCGTCCAAACCGCTGCTCGCCATTCGACGCAGCGCGCTGCACGAGTACGTGGCGTCGCACGGCATCGAGGCGCGTCGGGATGAGTCCAATGACGACCCCCGATTTCGCCGTAATCGCATCCGACACGAACTCTTGCCCCTCATGAACGAGATTGTCGAGCGAGACGTGACGCCCGTACTGGCCCGCTTGGGCCATCTCATCGCGGACGATCAGTCGTGGATGGCGAGCCAGGCTGACGACGATGATGCGATCACGTTGGAGCAGGCTGATTGTCGGGAACTGCGTACGTGGCCCGCGGCCCGCCTGCGACGTTGGCTCCGAGTCGTTGTACGCCACACCGGGGGCTTTGGTGATACCTACGCGCCAAGTGCCGCGGAAATCGACCGAGTCATGTCGGTCGTGCGGGGTGAGACCGTGGCGTGTGAACTGACGGGAGGGCGACGACTCGCCCGAAAGGACCAGCGCCTCACGCTGGAGTGAGACTCCACTACGATTTCGCCCATGACCGCACACGACTCTCCCGACTTCACCGCTCACTGGGCCGCACACGACTTGGGCGATGTGCTCGTCTCGGCCGCGGCGTTGCAGACTCGCATTAAGGAGCTGGGAGCGCAGATCACGCGTGACTACGCGGGGCACCCACCCCTTCTCGTGTGCGTCCTCAAGGGTGCCGTCAACTTCATGTCCGACCTCATGCGCGCCATTGAACTGCCCGTCGAAATCGACTTCATGGCCGTCTCCTCCTACGGTGCGGCGACGAAGACGTCGGGCGTCGTGCGGATTGTCAAGGATCTTGACGTCGACCTGGCCAACCGTGACGTCTTGATTGTTGAAGACGTCGTCGACTCGGGACTTACCCTGAACTACCTACGCCAGTACTTGGGTGCTCGCAGCCCTCGGAGTCTGCACGTGTGCGCGTTGCTCCTCAAGGAGGGTGAGCAGCGGATCGAGCAAGAGCTCAAGTACGTCGGGTTCACCATCGGTGGTGACTTCGTGGTCGGGTACGGACTGGATGTCAACGAGCGGTACCGGAACCTTGACGCGATCTATACCTTCGTGGGCGAGGCCTAAACGTGGTTGACCGCGAGCGGGTCGCCGCGCTGATAACGGAACTACTCGGCGCACTCGGTGATGATCCGACTCGCGATGGCCTTCGCGACACTCCTCGTCGGGTCGCGGACATGTACGTGGAGCTCTTCGACGGCGCCGATGAGGACCCGGGGGCCCACTTGCGGGTGACCTTTGAGGCGGGACACGACGAAATGGTGCTCGTTCGCGACATCCCCTTTACGACGCTCTGCGAGCACCACCTTGTTCCCTTTACGGGGTTGGCGCACGTGGCCTACCTCCCGGGCCCCGATGGCCGCATTACGGGCCTGTCGAAATTAGCCCGACTCGTCGAGGGGTACGCTCGGCGCCTTCAGGTGCAAGAGCGCATGACCACACAGATTGTTGATGCCCTCGAGCGTGAGCTCCACCCCCGGGGATCAATGGTCGTGATTGAGGCCGAGCACTTTTGTGTCTCGATGCGGGGGGCCAAGAAGCACGGCACCTCGACCGTGACCTCGGCGGTCCGCGGGGTCTTTCGCGATGACGCGACCTACCGTGGCGAGGTCTTGCAGTACATCGATCATCGACGGGCGACGTGGCGTTAAATCCCGCCATCATGGGCGTCGTCAACGTGACGCCCGACTCCTTCTACGCCGACATTCGCACCCTCGATCACGACAAGGCCATTGCTCGTGGTCGTGCCCTCTTCGATGCCGGCTGTGACATTGTCGATGTGGGTGGCGAATCAACACGTCCGGGCGCCCTCGACGTACCGCTCGTGGAAGAACTCGCTCGGGTTATCCCCGTTATTCGCGCGTTGCACCGCTACGGCCCCGTGTCGGTTGACACGCGCAAGGCGGAGGTTGCTCGAGCGGCCGTCGACGCTGGTGCCGAGGTCGTTAACGACGTGTCGGGGACGCTGGCTGAGACCGCTGGGGTGCTTGGCGTGGGGTACGTTGCCATGCACGCGCAGGGGACCCCGCAGACGATGCAGCTGAATCCCTACTACGACGACGTCGTTGGTGAAGTGGCCGATGCCCTCGAAGCACTGGGTCGACGAGCGCTCGACGCCGGAGTGACGAGGCTGTGGCTTGACCCAGGAATTGGCTTCGGGAAGCGTGTTGAAGACAACTGGTCACTGCTGGCCCACCTCGATACCTTCGTCTCCTTGGCGGAGCGTCTAGGGGCGGGGTTGTTGGTGGGGACGAGCCACAAGCGCTTTCTCGGTACCGCGGGCCCCGTGGAACTGGACGTCACCGAACGTTTCGAGGGCTCTCTGGCGACCGTCGCGTGGGCCATGGCGCAAGGTGTAAGTATGGTGCGGGTACACGATGTCGTGGCCACGAATCAGATCCGGACACTCCTGGTCCGGCCGGTCGATGAGGTGGGGGCATGAAGGGCAAGTGGTCATCGGGTCTTGAGCCTCGGGGGTTCACCTGGGTGTTCAAGGGCCTCCTCGCCGTCTCCGAGCGACCAGGTGGGAACACCGGCGTTCACCGCAAGGTACGACGCGACGAAGAACTGCTCTGGCTCCACCAACACGGCTTCACCCGAGTCATTTCGGTGTTGCCATCGAACCAGCACCTCGAGGGCTACGCCGAGCGAGGTTTGTCGCTCAGCCACTACGTGCTGCGCGGTGGCCCCCAGCAACGCGAAGTACTCGAAGCCTGTTACCAGGACCTCTCGCGGTGCCTCGAAAATAAGACGGTCGTGTTGCTCCACGGCGACGACGTCTCGGACCGGCTCCTCGGTGTGCTGGCGGGCTATCTCCTGTGGAGTAAGCGCGCTCCGACGATTCCAACGTCGATTGCCCTGATCGAGCGACTCTTCAAGCGCTCGCTCGGCCCCGATGGACGAAGCCTCCTCAGCGACCTGCCCGAGTCACCATGACCGACCTCGTCGAACTCGTTGACCTACGACTCGACGCCATTGTGGGCGTGCTGCCCCACGAGCGAGTGACTCCACAGCCGTTGCGCCTTGACATCACCTTCGCTCGGCCCTTCGCCGACGCGGCCGCCAGTGATGATCTGCGGTACACCACCAACTACGCCGCGGTGATTGCTCTCGCTGAGGACATAGTGAGTGCCGGGGAGTTCCTGCTTCTGGAAACACTCGTGGTCCGGGTCGCCGAGGCCATCTTGTCCTTCGACGAGGCCATCGAAAGCGTCACGGTGCGGGTCGCCAAACTGGCACCGCCGGTGCCACAACGCATCGCTACCGTCGGCGTGTCCACGACTCGCTCTCGCGCGACGTGAGGCGCTGCTATCTGTCGCTCGGCTCCAACATGGGAGACCGTGGCGCCCACCTCCGTGCGGGGATCGCCGCGATGTCCGAGGGGGCAACGCGGGTGTCCTTCGTGTACGAAACATCACCCTGGGGCGGCGTCGCGCAAGACGACTACTGGAACATCGTGATGGAGATTGAGACCTCTCGTTCGGCTCCTTCGTTGCTCGCTCGCGCCCAGGATGCCGAGCGCGCGGCGCTCCGCGTGCGTGATCAGCGATGGGGCCCGCGAACGCTCGACATCGACCTGTTGCTGCTGGGCGACGAGACCTACGACTCGCCCGACCTCATCGTGCCCCACCCGCGCATGTGGCAGCGTCGGTTCGTTGTCGCGCCGTTGCGAGACCTGCGACCCGACCTCGTTGATGAAGACGTCCTCCTGGCGAGCGATGGCGAGGTTCGCAACCTCGGTACACTCGACGTATTGGACTGACCGAACGGCACCCTCGCGGGCCGGAACGGAAAAGGAACGATTATGAACGCCACGCCCCGCTACTGCCAGGGTTGCCCGCGAGTACACCCGTGAAGACGCTGACGACAATCGCGCAGTGGCGGAGCTTCTGTGACGAGCAACGGCGAGCTGGCCACCGCGTTGGTCTGGTGCCGACGATGGGAGCGTTACACGATGGTCACGCCGCCCTGATTCGAGCGGCCGTGGCCAACGGTGACGTCGCGGTGGTTACCTCGTTCATTAATCCCCTGCAGTTTTCCGACGCCCGCGACCTCATGAACTACCCCATCACGACCGAGGAAGACGAAGTCCTCGCCGCGGCCGCGGGGGCCAGCGTCCTCGTCACGCCGTCCATTGCTGAGATGTGGCCGGACTTTCCAAACGAGACGTTCACGTCGGTACGGGTGGCCCACGTGAGTGAGGTCCTTGAGGGTCTGGGTCGCCCCGGACACTTCGACGGTGTGGCCACCGTTGTTGCCAAACTGTTCGCGATTACTGGCCCCTGCCACGCCTACTTTGGTGAAAAGGATTTCCAGCAGCTTGCCGTCGTGCGGCGGCTGGTGCGAGACATGGAGTGGCCCGTCGTGCTCCACCCCGTGGCGACGGTGCGTGACACTGATGGTTTGGCACTGTCGAGCCGCAATCGTCGCCTAAGTGTCGAAGGTCGCCGTCGCGCCCTCGCCCTCTCCGCGGCCCTGACGGGAGCCGCCTCGTCGACGCGGCCGCCCTCGGAGCGTCGCACGGCCATGGCCGAGGTGATGCGGGCCGCCGAGGTGGAGGTGGCCTACGCCGACATCGTGCACCCGGTGACACTGCAACCAGTACCGGACGACTTCAGGGGCGAGGCCCGGGCTCTCGTGGCCGGTGTCGTTGAGGGCGTTCGTTTGATTGACAACGCAGCACTGACCGTGGGAGGGACGCATGCTGTTAGCCATTGACGTAGGAAACACCGAGACGGTTATTGGCCTCTTTGGCGATTCGCCCACCGGCGCACCCGATCGCGGGTTCGCCCGCGCCACCGATGAACGGGGCCTCGCCTACCACTGGCGTATCGCGACGAAAGCGGAGCGCACGCCAGACGAACACGCGCTCATGCTCTCGCAACTACTCGAGCTCGAGGGGCTCAACGTCCGAGAAGCGGTCACGGCCATGGCGATCTCCTCCTCAGCCCCGTCGGTGACCACCCAACTGCGCCGCATGGCCGAACGGTGGTTCACGTCGCTACCGTTGACCGTCCTCGGTCCGGGAACCAAGTCGGGTATGCCAATTCACTACGAGAACCCGCGTGAGGTCGGGGCCGACCGTATCGCGGATGCCGTGGGCGCGCACGATCTCTATCCCGGCGCCCTGATCATCGTGGACATGGGGACGGCGACGGTGTTTGACGTCGTGAGTGCGCAGGGCGAGTACCTCGGTGGGGCCATCGCGCCCGGCGTCGCCATCTCTCTTGAGGCCCTCTACAGTCACGCCTCCGCCTTACGCTCCGTGGAGTTGGCCGAGCCTCGTTCGGTCATTGGTCGTTCGACGGCGGAATCGATCCAGTCCGGTGTGCTCTACGGCTTCGCCGGACAGATTGACGCCATGGTGGCGCGCATTCGCGCCGAGATAGGCGACTGCACGGTGATTGCCACGGGAGGCCTCGCCGGCCTCATTGCGCCCCACACCACCACAATTTCTCACGTAGAACCGTGGTTAACCCTTCACGGATTGCGTATCGTTCATGACAGAAACCACAGCGGAGCTTGATGTGACTACCCCCTACACCTTTGACCACTCGGCGTACGCCGCTCACCTGCAGGCCACCTACGGCCACTTGACCGAGGGCGAGGAGTCGGGCGTTGTCGTGAACGTCGCGGGTCGCGTCATGTTGCTGCGTACCCAAGGCAAGTTGGCCTTCGGTACCTTGCGGGACTCGAGTGGTGAAATTCAGCTCTTCGCACTGGCTGCCGTTACCGAAGGGTTCGACGAGTTCGTCAAGCTCCACCTCGGCGACTGGGTGGGCGTGACCGGTGAAGTGGTCCGCACGAAGCGGGGAGAACTCTCTGTCAAGGTCACCTCGTGGGTCCAGCTGGCACACGCGCAGCACAACTTTGGCGACAAGTGGGCGGGCATCGCTGACCACGACCTCCGATACCGCCACCGTGAGGCTGACCTCTGGGCCAACCCCGACACCCGCACCGCCCTCACTCGCCGCAGCGCCGTGGTGCGCGCGGTGCGCCAGCGCTGTTGGGATCAGGGGTTCATGGAAGTCGAAACACCAATCCTGAACGCAATCCCGACCGGAGCGGCCGCGCGCCCGTTCAAGACGCACCACAACGCGCTGGACTCAGAGTTCTTCTTGCGCATCGCTCCCGAGCTGTGGTTGAAGCGTCTGGTCGTCGGTGGCTACGAGCGAGTCTTTGAACTTGGTCGCGTCTTTCGCAACGAGGGGGTCAGCCCGCGACACAATCCCGAGTTCACCTCACTCGAGCTCTACGCCGCCTACTGGAACTACACGGACATGATGACGTTTACCGAGGAGCTCGTCGCCGGAGTCGCGATGGACGTTCTGGGCACGACCGACGTTGAGTACCAGGGACGCCCGTTCTCCTTCGCTACACCGTGGCCACGGCGAACGATGGCGGACATCGTGTCGCAAGCCTGCGGCGAAGATCTTTCGGTGCACACGCCACGGGAACGCCTGGTCGCGCTGCTCGCGGAACACGGCGTGACGGCGCACGCGTCGTGGGGCGCGGGGCGTTGCCTCGAGGAGCTCATGGCCGAAACCGCCGGCGATCAACTGTGGCAACCAATTTTTGTGACGGACTTCCCCGTTGAAATTTCGCCGCTGGCCCGTCGACACCAACGTGACCCTCAGCTGACGGAGCGTTTTGAGTCCTACGCCGTCGGCCGCGAACTGTCGAACGGCTTTACCGAGCTCAATGATCCCGTTGACCAACGGGCACGATTTGAGGACCAGGCCCGTTTGGCCGCGGCCGGTGACGACGAGGCGATGCAAATCGACGAAGACTTCATCAAGTCACTCGAGTGGGGTTTGCCACCAACGGCGGGCCTCGGTATTGGCATCGACCGCCTCGTGATGTTGATCGCCGATGTGGCCAATATTCGAGAGGTTATTGCCTTCCCGACACTCAAGCCGTTGCGCGATTAGTACGCGGGGAACTCCGCCATCAATGACGTCAGAAAGGCGTTGAGGCCGTCGCGGAGGCCGGTCGAGGAAACGACGCTCAGGGCGGTTGCGGCGCGGGCGACAAAATCGTCAGCGGCATCGACGGCGGCCTGAATACCGCCGGAGGCGATCACCAACTGACGGGCGTGCTCGCGCTGCGCGTCATCGAGTGGTCCGCCAAGGAGCTCGGCCAGTTCGGCGGCCTGGGGGCTGTCGTTGAGGGCAACGATGGTCGGGAATGTGTAGACGCCTTCGGCAATGTCCTGGCCGGCCGGCTTCGAGAGTTTGTTCTGAACGTCAATCACGTCGAGGATGTCGTCTCGAAGTTGGTAGACCATGCCAAAGCAGCGACCGAACTCGGTGAGGCCCTCGCGAACCTCGTCGCTGTGACCGGCGGTCAATGCCCCGACGCGGCACGAGGCGGCCATCAGGGCCGCGGTCTTTCCTTCGATTGCTTCAAAGTACTGATCGATGGTGCGACCAGTGTTGTAGATGGTCTTAACCTCGGAGGCCTGACCGCGCGTGAGCCACGCCAGCGTGTGCGCCATGAGGCGGGCCATCTCGACACCGTGGTCGGCGGCGATGCCGGCGGAGCGCGCCATGAGGTAGTCGCCACCAACAATAGCAATCAAGTTGCCGTAGCGGGCATTGACGCTCGAGACGTTCCGGCGGATGTCGGCCTCATCCATAACGTCATCGTGGTAGAGCGAGGCGAGGTGCATCAGCTCCACCGCCACACCACCCATGAGGTCGTCCTGCGTGGCCTCACGCTCACCGAACGTGGCGGCACTGAGGGCCAGGAGCGGGCGCAGACGCTTGCCACCGGCCTTGATCAGGTGTGTTGTGACACTGTCGAGGTAGTCGTCACCAAAGATAACGGAGGCCTCGAGGAGGCCTTCGAGGCGCTGGACGTCGGTCTCGACTAAGGGGAGGCGCAAATGTTCGTAAGGATTCACTCGGCTAGCCTAGGGGGAAGAGGTACTACCACCACCATTTGTGCTGTTCGGATAACCACACCGTAAGCGACACGTGAAGCTCTGATAAAAAGAGGCTGTCTGGCAAGTTTCCGATGTCATTGTGCACCGGTACACTGCTAGCAACAACGTTTAAAGGAATCCAATTGTTCGAGCGTTTCACAGACCGAGCCCGTCGAGTCCTCGTCCTTGCGCAGGAAGAGGCACGTGACCTCAACCATGCCTTCATCGGTACTGAACACATTCTGCTTGGCTTGATCCGTGAGGGTGAAGGCGTCGCTGCCAAGGCCCTCGACGCCCTGGGCGTCACGTTTGACGTCGTCCGTGAAAAGGTCGAAGAAGCCATCGGACCCAACGCCAATCCAAGCCCCGGATCGCCCCCCTTCACACCTCGTGCGAAGAAGGTGCTGGAGCTGTCGCTTCGCGAGGCTCTCCAACTGGGTCACTCCTACATCGGTACCGAGCACATGCTGCTCGGACTCGTCCGTGAGGGCGACGGCGTTGCCGCGCAGGTGCTGAATGAGCTTGGTGCTGACATGACCCGTGTCCGCACGCAGGTCATCCAGATGATGACTGGTCAGACCGCCAAGGACACCGGCGCATCGTCGTCCTCGTCCTCGAAGGGTGCCGACGCCGACGCCTCGGGTGGTTCGGCCGTGCTTGACCAGTTCGGTCGCAACCTGACGCAGTCGGCGCGCGATGGCAAACTCGACCCCCTCGTCGGTCGCGACAAGGAAGTCGAGCGCGTCATGCAGATTCTGTCGCGTCGCACCAAGAACAACCCTGTGTTGATTGGTGAGCCCGGTGTGGGTAAGACCGCCATTGTTGAGGGCCTTGCGCAGAAGATTGTCGCCAATGAGGTCCCCGTGACCCTCACCGACAAGCAGCTCTACACCCTCGACCTGGGCGCACTGGTTGCCGGTTCGCGCTACCGCGGTGACTTCGAGGAGCGTTTGAAGAAGGTGCTGAAGGAGATTCGCACCCGCGGCGACATCATCTTGTTCATCGACGAAATTCACACCCTCGTTGGTGCGGGTGCCGCCGAAGGTGCCATCGACGCGGCCTCAATCTTGAAGCCCATGCTGGCTCGCGGCGAACTCCAGACCATTGGTGCCACCACCATTGACGAGTACCGCAAGCACATTGAGAAGGACGCCGCTCTCGAGCGTCGCTTCCAGCCCGTCAAGGTCGACCAGCCCTCGGTCGCTATGACCATTGAGATCCTCAAGGGACTCCGTGACGTCTACGAAGAGTTCCACGCCGTCAAGATCACCGACCAAGCCCTCGTGGCCGCGGCGAACCTGGCCGACCGCTACATCGCTGACCGGTTCTTGCCAGACAAGGCCATCGACTTGATCGACGAGGCGGGCAGTCGCTTGCGCATTCGTCGCATGGCGGCTCCACCCGCGGCGAAGAAGTTTGACGAGGACATTGCCCGCCTCCGCGCCGACAAGGAAACGGCCATGGAGAAGGGCGCCCTCGAGCAGGCCAAGGCCCTCGACGAGCAGGAACGTGAGCTTCTCGCGAAGAAGGACGCACTCGACGCATCAGTCAAGGCCGCCGGTGGCGACACCTTCGACCTCGTTGACGAAGAGACCATCGCCGAAGTGCTCGCTAACTGGACCGGCATCCCGGTCTACCGTCTCACCGAAGAAGAGACCTCGAAGTTGCTGCGCATGGAGGACGAACTGCACAAGCGCATCATCGGCCAGAACGAGGCCATCATTGCCTTGAGTCGCGCCATTCGTCGCACTCGCGCTGGCCTCAAGGATCCGAAGCGCCCCGGTGGCTCCTTCATCTTCCTCGGTCCGACCGGCGTTGGTAAGACGGAGCTCGCGAAGACGCTGGCCGAGTTCCTCTTCGACGACCAGGACGCGCTGATTCAGCTCGACATGTCGGAGTACATGGAGAAGCACTCGGTGAGCCGTCTCGTCGGTTCGCCCCCCGGCTACGTGGGCTACGACGAAGGCGGTCAATTGACCGAAGCCGTTCGTCGCAAGCCGTTCTCCGTCGTTCTGTTCGACGAAGTCGAAAAGGCCCACCCCGACGTTTTCAACACGCTGCTGCAGATTCTCGAAGATGGTCGCTTGACCGACTCGCAGGGACGCCAGATCGACTTCAAGAACACCATCTTGATCATGACGTCGAACCTCGGCACCGCGGACCTTCGTAAGACGATGGGCTTCGGTAAGGGTGACGACCTCGCGAGCTACGAGCGCATGAAGGAAAAGGTCCACGCGGCGCTGAAGAATCACTTCCGTCCCGAGTTCCTCAACCGTATCGACGACACCATCGTCTTCCACGAACTGTCGAAGGACGAAGTTATCGAGATTGCTCAGCTCTTCATCAACCGCCTGCGCGAGCAGCTGTCGGTACAGGGGCTTGGTCTCGAACTGTCGGCCGCCGCTCAGAGCTACCTGGCGGACAAGGGGTACGACCGCGAGTTGGGTGCCCGACCACTGCGTCGCGCCATTCAGCACTACGTCGAGGACGTCTTGAGCGAGAAGATTCTGTTCAAGGAGTTCCACGCTCCGCAGACGATTGTGGTTGATGTGGCCGAAGGCCCCGAGGGTCCGTATTTGACCTTCGAAGGCATCGACGGCTTGCCACCCTCAATCACGTTCGAGAACACGACACCAACGGCCTAGTCCGCCGCTTCGACGAAACGCCGCGACACTGTCGCGGCGTTTCGTCGTTAACGTCACCGCCCCCGCCTACAGTCGGTCTCATGAAAACGCGCTCCGTACACGTCTGTCGCGATTGCGGCACCACCTCGGTCAAGTGGGTGGGGCGTTGCCCCGGTTGTGGCGAGTTCAACACGTTTGACGAAGAAGTAGTCGCCGTCGATGCCGTCCGTCCGTCCCCCTCTGTTGTCACCGTCGGCTTGGCCGCTATTGGTGACGATGTCGCCCCTCGTCGATCCACACGGGTCGGCGAGCTGGACCGCGTGTTGGGTGGCGGTCTCGTTGAAGGGTCGACCACGTTGCTCTTTGGCGAACCCGGGGTGGGGAAGTCGACGCTCGCGCTCATGGTCCTGCGGGCCCTCGCGGCTGACGGTACGTCGGTGCTACTAATCGGAGCTGAAGAGTCAGCCACGCAAGTGGCGCAGCGCGCCAAGCGCTTCGGCCCGATCCCAGCCGGACTTAATGTGGCCAGCACGACGAGTGTGGCCTCGGCCGTTCAGTTGCTGCAGGAGCAGCGTCCGAGCGTCTGTGTTATTGACTCAATCTCGGCGATGAGTGATGACGGTGTGCCCGGCGTCGCCGGTTCCGTGGCCCAGGTGCGTCACGCCGCCGAGCGGGTGTGCGCAGTGGCCAAGGCGACCGGTACCGCACTTCTCCTCGTCGGTCACGTGACGAAGGATGGGGAACTCGCCGGTCCGCGCACACTCGAGCACTTGGTTGACACGGTCATTCGCATCGAGGGCGATCGGTACGCTTCGCTCCGTCTGGTCCGTGCGCTCAAGCACCGTTTTGGCCCCACGGGGGAGGTGGGACTGCTCGAAATGGTGTCCGACGGTCTCCGCGAGTTGCCCGATACCGCCTTGACGCTACGGCAGTCCGAGGCGCCGGTGTCGGGCGTGGTCTTCACCGTGACCAATGATGGGTCGCGTTCGTTTCTCGTCGAACTGCAAGCCCTCGTCGCCTCGAGCACCGGCTCCCCCCGACGCGTGGCCCACCAGGTCTCCTCCCAGCGACTCTCCCTCCTGTTGGCCGTTCTGGAAGCTCGTTGCGACATCAACGTCTCGACGGTGGATGTGTTCGCCGCCACGGCGGGCGGCCTCTCCGCCACCGAACCTGGGGTTGACTTGGCCCTCGCGATTGCGGTGGCGTCGGCGTCGGTGGGTTTTACGGTGCCGTCGGGCCTCGTGGCCGTCGGCGAGGTCGGTCTGGCGGGCGAATTACGTCCCGTCAGTGGCCTCACCCGCCGCGTGTCGGAGGCACGACGCCTCGGTGCTACCCGCGTGGTGGTACCGAGTGCGGGTGAATTCGAACCGGTGGCGGGTATCGAGATTGAGCGCTGCGAGACCCTGGAGGCAGCCATTGCGGCTGTGCGGTCGTAGCATCGGACACGTCTGTGGAAAAGTGCGGTAGAATAAGCAATCCCCTTTCGCCAGTAGGCGATTGCATTACGAGGAGAACCTGAGTACATGGCCACGCACAAGTACAAAAAGGGTGATCGTCTGGTGTACCCACACCACGGCGCTTGCACCGTCGAAAAGATCGAAAAAATTACTGCCTTTGACGTCAAGCAGGACTACCTCAAGCTGAAGGTCGCCTACACCGACCTCGTCTTGATGGTTCCCGTCGCGAACGCCGAATCCGTTGGACTCCGCGAAGTCATCAACGATGAAGAAGTCGAAGAAGTCTTCGCCGTGCTTCGAAAGAAGGAAGCGCGCATGCCGACCAACTGGTCGCGCCGCTTCAAGAACCACTCGGAGAAGTTGCGTTCCGGCGACATCTACCAGGTGGCCGAAGTCGTACGTAACCTGTCGATTCGTGACAAGGACAAGGGTCTGTCAGCCGGTGAAAAGCGCATGCTGACTCGGGCCCGCCAGATTCTGGTGTCGGAGTTGACCTTCGCGTTGAACGTTGACACCGACGCGGCAGAGGCCAAGCTCGCCTCGGTGCTGCCTTAGTCGTGAATGTTGCCGCAGTCGTCGTGGCCGGCGGCCGCGGGACTCGTTTTGGTAGCCTAAAGCAGTTCACCTCATTCGCCGGAAAGACCGTGGCGGCCCACGCCGTGGACAGTGCCCGCATCGTGGCTGACGTGGTGGTCTTAGTGGTGCCGAGCGACTACGAGGGTGCCGGTGAAGGGGCTGACCTCGTCGTGGTGGGTGGTGATTCGCGGACCGCTTCGGTCCGGGCGGGTCTCGACGCCGTGCCCCTGGCTGACGTCGTTGTTATCCACGATGCGGCTCGTCCTCTGGCGAGTGCTGAACTCTTCCTCCGCGTCGTCAACGCGGTGCACGCCGGTGCTGACGCGGCCATACCGGCCTTGGCCGTGACCGACACGGTCAAGCGCGTCGAGGGCAATCGCGTGCTCGAGACGGTACCCCGCGAGGACCTGGTAACCGTGCAGACGCCCCAGGCATTTCGCCGTGAAGCCCTGGTCGCGGCGCACGCGGCCCTGGTCGAGGCCACCGATGACGCCGCGCTGGTCGAAGCCAACGGTGGACGTGTGGTCATTGTGGCCGGTGAACCTGACAACATGAAGATTACGGATCCAGGTGACGATATTCGTCTCCGTCGACGTCGAGGAGCGGGCATGAAGATTGGTCAGGGACTTGACGTCCACGCCTTTAGTGATGACCCGACTCGCGAGCTGGTGCTGGGGTTGGTGAAGGTTGAGGGTCCCGGTCTCGTGGGTCACTCCGATGCTGATGTTGCCACGCACGCCTTGTGCGACGCATTGCTAGGGGCCGCCAACCTCGGCGACCTTGGGCGCCACTTCCCCGACAGCGATCCGAAGTGGTCGGGCGTCGCATCCGAAGTATTGCTGCGCGAGGTCATCGAAAAAATCGCTCGCCTCGGCTATCGCCCCGCCAGTGCGGATATCACCATCGTCGCCGAAAAGCCGAAATTGGCTCCTGCAATGCCGTCCATGTCCCGTGCCCTCACGGCCGTTGTGGGGTGTGTTGTTTCGGTCAAGGCAACGACGACTGAAGGCCTCGGCGCGATTGGTCGAGCCGAGGGAATTGCCGCTACCGCAGTTGTTCTACTAGAGGAGTTTTCGTGAGCCCCCGTCCCGCACCCCGTCCCCGACCTGGTGGTCGCCCCTCCCGTCAAGGCGGTCGCCCGCTCCACGGTGGCCAAGTTGGCCAGCGACCAATGCCGAGTCGTGACAAAGAAGGTCTCGGTGGTGAGCAGGTCGAAGGCCGTCACGCGGTCCTCGAGCTACTCAAGGCCCGTCGCCGCACGATTCAGCGCATCTACATCGCGGACGCTCAAGACCCCGCCGACATTCTCGACGAAATTGAGCACTTGGCGCAGAAGCTGCGCGTCCCCACGCAACTCGTGTCAATGGCGCGTCTTGATCGCGAGGCCCGCACCGAGGGACACCAGGGTGTCATGGCCATCGCCAGTCGCCTCGACACGGTGCCGCTCGAAACGCTCCTCGAGCACGCCAATCCCTTCCTGCTGGTATGCGATGGCGTCACTGACCCACGCAACCTCGGCGCCATGCTCCGCAGTGCTGATGGTGCTGGTGTGACCGGCGTAGTGGTGCCGCGCCACCGTTCGGCTCGCATTTCCCCGACGGTCACGAAGACCGCGGTCGGAGCAATTGAGTACCTCACCTTCAGTGACGTTGGCGGTATTCCTACGGCTATTGACCAAATGAACAAGGCCGGCATTCTTACCGTGGGCCTGGCCGGAGAGTCGTCTGACTCGCTCTACGACCTCGATCTCGCATCGACTCCCGTGGCATTAGTGGTTGGTGGCGAGGAAAATGGCTTGGCCGCACTCACCCGAAAGCGTTGTCAGGCTGTTGTGTCGATTCCTCAAATTGGCAAAATTGTCTCTCTCAACGCTGGTGTGGCAGTGTCAATTGCAGCATTCGAGGTTGCACGTCAGAGAGCTTTACGCTAACAATTCATTGGTGCAGACTTAATTTTCGCAGGCGAAGGTGACGAGAATGGCCGAAGAATCGTTGAAGACTCCGAGAATCGAATTGAACACGGCCTTGGCAATTCTTGTCCTCTCGATACTCATTTCGTCCGTCTCAGTGATGGCGGGAGGAGGATTGGCTCAGGCAGCTTCCTTTCATGCAGTTACATTCAATGAAAACCTGCAAAAAGGAATTTCTTTAACAGCATCTCAGTCCTCGAGCATTCCGTCAACGTTGACTCTTTGTTCAAAGCTCACGCCTTCTTTTACCAATCCCGGATTTGCATTCAAGAACTGGAACACAGCAGCCAACGGAACCGGAACTTCGTACAACGACGGAGCCCAGTACAGCTTTTCGAATGATTTGATCTTGTACGCGCAATGGTCTCCGACTAATCACATTGTTACGTTCAATCAAAATAGGAACGTCAACGACGGCACTTTTAGTGTTGAAGTCAAAGCGACCCAATCGCCACTGACAAGTTTCGCGAACCTTTCTCCTGCCTTTTCAAACCCCGGCTACTCCTTCAGCAATTGGAATACCAAGGCCAATGGCTTGGGTATTCGTTACACCAATGGTCAGGTGTATTCGTTTGCGAGCGACCTCACGCTGTACGCCCAGTGGGTCAAGTCAGCAGCCGCATTGAACTTTGTTGGAGCGGTGCCCAGCGGGCCATCACTCCCAGCCCTAAATGCCGTGGCCGCACAGATACTGCAGAAGCACTACCACCAGGTTGAAGTGGTCCAGTTTCGACGCCAAGATGGGGCGGCGGTGCTCGGTTTACTTACCAAAATCTTGGTCCGACACGACGGCCCGGGAATCACCGTCGCGCTGCAGCGTTCAGAGGCCGACTCATTTTCAACCGGCGTCGAAGTCTTCGCGAACTAGTTCGCCCAGCCTTCGCTGAGCTGCTCCGTGCACTGAGGGCAACGCCGGGCGGCCAAATTGATGTCGGTCAAGCAGGCTGGGCACGGAGCGGTGGTAGGCGCCGGCGCATCGTGACCAAGGCGCCGCTTGACCGCATTGATCGGCTTCACGATGAAGAAGAACAATGTGAAGGCAACCGCGAGCAAGGTCACGACTGCGTTGACCACGAGTCCGTAGGCGATGTGACTTCCGTTGATCGTGAAGTAGAGCGAACTGAAATTCGCTTGGCCAAAGATGGCTGCGATAAGTGGGGTGAGGAAGCCCGCGACAATGGCCTGCACGACAGCGGTAAAGGCGCCACCAACGGCCACACCAATCGCCAGGTCAATAGCGTTTCCCTTCAGGGCAAAAGCCCGGAATTCCTTGAGAGTGGTGGTCGCTTTTGAAGTCACTGCCATGATTCCCCTTTTGGTGCTGTCGATGAAACCGAGGTTGTGGAACTGAGTTGAAACCACCAACGTGCCGGTGGAGGGAATTGAACCCCCGACCTGACGATTACAAATCGCCTGCTCTGCCCCTGAGCTACACCGGCATGGGACTACTAAGAATAGTGACCCCGCGCGGGGGGCAATAGGCTAGGGGGTAATGAGTACTTCTTCGGACCAGCCCAGCGGTACCGCCGGATCACACTTTCAGCCGTCACTTCCAGTGGTGTTGGTGATTTTGCTGCTGTTCGTCGCCACCGCATTTCTCGTCGAGCGCAGTTCATCGCCGGCGCAGCCGTCAACTGCGGCGCCGACAACCACGGTGCAGCCGTCAAAACCCGGCGTGACCACGACGACCGCGCCAAAGGAAATTCGCGTGCCCCGCTCACAGGTCTCGGTGCAGGTGGCGAACGGCACCTCGATTAAGGGTTTTGCCAAGACCATCACGCAGCAACTGCAAACGTTGGGCTGGAACACGCTGTCGGCCATTAATGGCCCTCACGAAGCGGCCACCATCGTCTATTACAAAAACGGGTTTAAGTGGGCCGCCGTCGATGTCGCTGCGCAACTCCACGTCCTCGCCCGCTCGGTGCACGCGCTCGGTGCACTGCAGCCGGTCGCTGGGTCGTCGGGTGACGACCTCGTCGTCGTCCTGGGACCGAACGCGCACTAGCGAGGCGGGAGAGCGACGCCGTACCGCTCGAGGATCACGCTGAGAATTTCCGTGGCCATGGGCCGAAGTTCCTCGATCGGGCGATTGCGGTGGCGTCGGGTGCCGAGGTCGACTTGGGCAATCGCGTCCACCCCCGCGAGGGCCGCAACGTCGAGCAGCAGCGCTATTTCGACGCCGTAGGCGGTGGCGAGAGGACAGCGTGCCAGGAGTGAGCGACGGATCGCAGTCTCACCGGCGAGCGGCTGGCGAATTTCTCCGAGGCCCGGATGTAAAAGTGAAAGCGCGGGCCGGGCCGTGAGTTCATTGACCCGCCCCCCACCGGTGGGCATGTCGTGCAGTGGTCGAACGTAGAACCCCTTCACTAAGCCAATGCTCTCGCGGGCCAGCAATGGTGCGACGAGGCGAGGCACGTAGTGAACGCTCGGACTGGTGACGTCGGCGTCAAGAAAGACGATGATGTCGGCCGACGACGCCGCAACACCGGCGGCCATCGCTCCGCCCTTTCCCGTGGGAGCGTCGAGGGTCACGACGCGGGCACCGTGGCGCGCGGCGACCGTCGCCGTGTCATCAGACGAGTGGTCGTCGACGACGATCACCTCATCGACCAGCGACCCCGCGGCGAAAACGGCGTCGAGGACCGATCCCACGGTGGTCGCTTCGTTGCGGGCGGGCACGATCACGGCCACGCTGGCGTGGGTCGAGTTGGCCGCCAGTAGCTGGTCACAGTCGGTCGCGGTGAGGGTCCATGGCGTCAGGGCGGGCACACCACCAATGTAGACATCGGACGCTTGGTGGCGAGTTGCGTCCCACCCGCTATAATTGAATTTCGAAGTGTCATCCAGAGCGACCGAGGGACGGGCCCGGTGAAGTCGCGGCAACCAGTGTGATCCCCAGGAGTAATCCTGTCGCACCAGGTGCCAAAGCCCGAACGATGAAAGGGAATAAGTATGGCTAGTTTTGCCACCGGTCTTTTATGTCGCGAGTGCGGGGAAACCTACCCCGCCGAGGCTCGCTACTCGTGCGAATTCTGTTTTGGCCCACTCGAGGTTGACTACGACCTCGACGCCGCCCAAGGTGTCGTAACGCGCGAGAGCATTGAAGCGGGCCCCAACTCCATCTGGCGTTACGAAGCACTCCTCCCCGACCCGGGCGTGGAGCCCGTCGACCTCGGCGCCGGGTGGACACCCCTGCGTCGGGCCACGCGACTCGCCGAAGTCCTCGGCGTGAAGGAACTGTGGTTGAAGGACGACACCCGTAACCCAACGGGTTCATTCAAGGACCGTGTCGTCTCGTGCGCTCTGTCGAGTGCCCGACGTCTCGGATTCACCACCGCCGCGTGCGCCTCGACCGGTAACTTGGCGACCTCGGTGGCGGCCCACGCCGCCTTCATTGGTTGGCCCAGCGTCACCATCATTCCGTCAGACCTCGAAAAGTCGAAGATTGCTATGACCGCCATCTTCGGCGGCACGGTACTCGGCGTTGAGGGGAACTACGACGACGTCAACCGTCTCTGCGTGGAGCTGGTGGCCGAACACCCCGGTTGGGCGTTCGCCAACGTCAACCTGCGCCCCTACTACGCCGAAGGTTCGAAGACCCTGGCCTTTGAGATCTGCGAGCAGCTCGGCTGGAAGCAGCCCGACCAGGTCGTAGTGCCGTTAGCGTCGGGAAGTCAGTTCACCAAAATTGCCAAGGGCTTCGCGCAGTTCCGCGAGCTCGGACTCGTCGATGGTCCGGCACCCGTGCTCTTCGGCGCGCAAGCCACGGGCTGTTCACCGATCGCGACCGCCTTCACCGAAGGCGCCGACGTGGTGACACCGCAAAAGCCGAACACCATTGCCCGTTCGTTGGCCATTGGCAATCCGGCTGACGGCCCGTACGTTCTCGACGCACTGCGCCAGAACGGTGGCGACTGTGGTTCGGTCAGCGACGAGGAAGTGCTCGAGTGCATCGGTCTGCTGGCGCAGACGGAAGGCGTCTTCGCCGAAACGGCGGGCGGTGTGACGATTGCGTCCCTTCGTCAGATGATTCGCCGCGGCACCATTGACCCGAACAAGTCCATCGTCGCAATCATTTCCGGACACGGACTTAAGACGCTCGACGCCGTTGTCGACACTGCGACAGTGTCCGCCACCATCACCCCTTCCCTCGCGAGTGCCGAAGAGGCGCTCCGTTCCCTCCAGATTGAGAGTGCATCATGAGCGTTATTGTCCGTTTGCCCAGTCAGCTTCGTGCCCTCGTCGGTGGCGCCGGTGAAGTGCCGGTCGAAGCGACCACGGTCCGTGAGGCCATCGTGGCCGTCGACGCGGCCTACCCCGGCATCGCCTTTCGGGTGTTAGACGACAAGGGCGCCCTGCGTCGCTTCGTCAACGTGTTCGTGGCCGACGAGGATGTTCGCTTCCTCGATGGTTTGGACACTGTCCTTTCGGCGGGCACAACCGTGTCTCTCGTGCCGGCCGTGGCCGGCGGCTGCTAGGCCGTTAGCACTCTCACCTCCTGACTGCTAATATTGGCTGTGCACCGATACCGGTGTGTAGCTCGCACTAGGAGGAATCGCTATGGCGAAACTGATTTCATTTGATGAAGAGGCTCGTCGCTCACTTGAGCGCGGCATGAACAAGCTCGCTGACGCCGTTCGCGTCACCCTTGGACCGAAGGGACGCAATGTCGTTCTGGACAAGAAGTGGGGCGCCCCCACGATTACGAACGACGGTGTTTCCATTGCGAAGGACATTGACCTCGAGGACCCGTTCGAAAAGATCGGTGCCGAGTTGGTGAAGGAAGTCGCCAAGAAGACTGACGACGTCGCCGGTGACGGCACCACCACCGCCACCGTTTTGGCCTGGGCCATGGTGCGCGAGGGTCTGAAGAACGTCGCCGCTGGCGCGAACCCCATGTCGCTCAAGAAGGGTATTGAGGCTGCCGTCGAGGCGGCGTTGGCATCGCTCGAGACGCTCGCCAAGCCGGCCGACACCAAGGAGCAGATTGCTCAGGTCGCCAGCATCTCGGCCGCCGACACCGAGATTGGTCAGCTGATCGCTGACGCCATCGACAAGGTGGGTAAGGACGGCGTTATCACCGTTGAAGAGAGCCAGTCCTTCGGTATGGACATGGACCTCGTCGAGGGTATGCGCTTCGACAAGGGCTACATCGCCCCCTACTTCGCGACTGACGCCGAGCGTCAGGAAGCAGTGCTGGAGAACGCCTACATCCTCTTGATGGCCGGCAAGATCACGTCGATTCGTGACGTGCTCCCCGTCCTCGAGAAGGTTATGCAGTCGGGTCGTCCACTGCTCATCATCGCCGAAGACGTCGAGGGCGAAGCCCTCGCCACGCTCGTGGTCAACAAGATTCGTGGCACCTTCAAGTCAGTAGCCGTCAAGGCTCCCGGCTTTGGTGAGCGTCGCAAGGCCATGCTCCAGGACATCGCCATCTTGACCGGCGGCACCGTGATCGCCGAAGAGATTGGCCTCAAGCTCGAGACCGCTGGTCTCGAGTTGCTGGGCCAGGCCCGCAAGATTGTCGTCACCAAGGACGAAACGACCATCGTCGAAGGCGCCGGTACGGCGACTGACGTCGCTGGTCGCGTCGCCCAGATCAAGGCGGAAATCGAGAACACCGACTCGGACTACGACCGCGAGAAGCTGCAGGAGCGCCTCGCCAAGTTGTCCGGTGGTGTGGCCGTCATCAAGGTCGGCGCCGCTACCGAGGTCGAACTCAAGGAAAAGAAGCACCGCATCGAAGACGCCGTGTCGACGACTAAGGCCGCTATCGAAATGGGCGTTGTGCCCGGTGGTGGCGTCGCGCTGCTCCGCAGCCAGGCTGCTATCTGGGCCGTGGCCGAGACCCTGCAGGGTGACGAAGCCACCGGTGCCCGTTTGGTTGCCAAGGCCGTCGAGGCCCCGTTGCACCAGATCGCGACCAACGCTGGCCTCGAAGGTGGCGTCATCGTGGACAAGGTCCGCAACCTGACGAACCCGTCGGAGGGCCTCAACGCGGCCACCAACGAGTACGAAGACCTCGTGGCCGCCGGTGTCATCGACGCCGCGAAGGTGACCCGCTCCGCGCTGCAGAATGCGGCCTCCATCGCCGCCCTGTTCTTGACCACCGAGTGCGTCATTGTGGACAAGCCCGAAGAGAAGGCCCCCGCCATGCCGGGCGGAGGCATGGAAGACTTCTAAGTCACCGCTTCACGCTGACAACACCCCGGGGCATCTACCCCGGGGTGTTGTCGTTAAGACCGAGGTCGGCCCGGTCGCTCGTATCATGGAACCATGACCACAACGCCCATGACCCCGTCGAAGGGCCTCAACGTCCTGCACCTGTTTTGCCACGTGAATGGTGACGTCGATCGCGCCATCTTGGAACAGGCCATCAGTGATGCCCACGAGCGCAAAGTCCAGGTCGTGACCGCGGCCATCATGGGCGCGAAGGCCGACCTCTGCTTTATGGTGCTCGGTGAGGACCTGTGGGACCTTCGCCGCTTCCAGTCCAAGGTGCAGGCCTCGGGTCTCAGTGTGTCCGAGTCCTACGTCTCGGTCACCGAGATCTCCGAGTACGGCACGTGGATGAGCGAAGAGATGCAGAACGTTCGCCTCTACCCCGTCCTGCCACCGTCGGACATGAAGGCCTTCTGCTTCTACCCGATGAGCAAGCGCCGTGGCGAAGAGAAGAACTGGTTCGCCCTGCCCTACGAGCAGCGCGACGAGTTGATGCGTGAGCATGGCAAGTCCGGTCGTGACTTTAAGGGTCGCGTTATCCAGGTCGTGACCGGATCAACGGGTCTCGACGATTGGGAGTGGGGCGTGACCCTCTTCGGTGTGCGTCCTGACGACTTGAAGGACTGCGTCTACACCATGCGATTTGATGAAGCCTCGACGCTCTACGGCGAGTTTGGCGCCTTCTACACCGGCCTCGTCGGTGACCTTGACGAAGTCCTCGACGTCACCCTCGGCTGAATCGTCGATGACGACCGTTTCCGAAGCTGAACTGCGCCGCTGGGCGGAGGCGATCTCGGCACTGGCGCGCACCGGCATTGGTTTCACCGAGAGTGCCTACGAGCGTGAGCGCTACGAAGAAATCTTGTCCATCGCCGCCGACATGAAGGCGTCCGCCGATGGGGAAGCGGCGCTTGACGTCCCCGCGTACGTGACGGAGTGGATGAAGCACGCCGAGCGGGGTACCGCCGGATACGTCACGCCCAAAGTTGCCGTTGGCGCCATTGTTATCAACGACGACGACGAACTATTGCTCATTCAGCGATCCGATTCCGGTGTCTGGCTCTATCCAACCGGCTGGGCCGACGTTGGCTACAGCGCCCCCGAAGTGGTGGTCAAGGAAGTGCGCGAAGAGACCGGCATCGACGTCGAAATTGTTCGCCTCATCGGTGTCATTGACGGCATGCGGCTCGGTGTTTCCCGCATTCCGCTCTACTCGCTTGTCTTCCTTTGTCGTCCCGTGGGCGGCGAGCTTCGCCCCCACCCGCTCGAGACGCTCGGCGCCGGGTGGTTTGCTCGTGAGGCCTTCCCCGAGAACACCCTCAACGCCCACCGGTGGGCGCCCGCCGTCTTTGCGGCGAAGGCCGACGCCACCCACCCGGTGTTCTACGACGATGTTCGTGATCCCGTCTGGCGAGGTGACGCATGAATGTCTCGCTCGTCACCGAGGTCTCCGAAGAACTCGTTGCGTCGGTCAATGCACTGTTGCCGCAACTCTCCTCGAGTGCGCGCCCACTGTCGCTTGAATCACTGACGTCGATGCTGGAAGCGCCGGGGACCTCACTGTTTGTCGCGGATCACGACGACCGAGTGGTCGGGATGTTGACGTTGGTCACCTTCCTAATCCCCACAGGCCGGCGGGCGCTCATTGAAGACGTGGTGGTTGATGAGTCGGTGCGCGGCCTCGGTATTGGTGTGGCCTTGACTACTGCGGCTCTTGATCACGCCAAGGAACTCGGGGTGACGACCGTGGACCTGACGAGTCGACCAGCTCGAGTGGCGGCCAATGCTCTGTATAAAAAGGTCGGATTCACGCAACGTGAGACGAACGTATTTAGGTTCAATCTCAACTGAAATGCGTATCACATAGTGTGATACCCTAGAACGGTGTCAGGCCGTATCTCGCAATCGATTTCATTTCGACTCGATGCCGAGTCTCAACGCCATCTACACGTACTGGAGGCTGCGGGACTCACGCGGTCCGAAGCTATCCGTGAAGCACTGCGAGGAGCGGCGGAGCGCTTGAGGCGTCGTGAGGTGGTTCGACGCGAAGCCGAACTCATCGCCGCTGATCAGCAGGACCGTCACGAGATGCAACAGATCGCTGCGTTCATGGAGAGCCTCCGTGCCGAGGGGTGATGTTGTTCGGCTGCTGCCGCCTCCACGCCCGGGTCACGAACAACAAGGGCTTAGGTTCGGCGTGATTCTTCAGAGTGATGTGCTCACACCTCTTTCGACAGTTATCGTGGCGCCAACTTCACTGAGCGCCCTTCCCGCGAGCTTTCGTCCCCAGGTAACAATTGAGTCTCAGCCGACGCGCGTTCTTATTGAACAGATGGCCGCCGTCGATGTCAGGCGCACGAGTGAAGCGATTGGTCGCCTTAGCGTCGAGGAGATGTGGGCCGTGGATGAAGCGCTTTCTCTGGTTGTCGGCCTCCATTTCTGACGATGGTCACGCCATGTCTTGTTTTCAAAATGTGACGGCAAACCAACGTGTATCGGTTCACTCTCGACTGATGCCCGTCGTGGCTACGCCGAGTAGTGAAAACGCGCTTGGAGTATCACGAGGTCCTGACCATCAACGAGGTAGACCAATCGGTGCTCTTCGTCGATACGTCGGGACCAGCAGCCCGCCAAAATGTGGCGTAGAGGTTCCGGTTTGCCGATTCCTTCAAACGGCTCACGGAGCGATTCCTCTAGCAATCGGTTGACTCTTTTGAGCGTTGCCCGGTCCCTCGCCACCCAAAACTGGTAATCATCCCAACCGTGAGGAGTAAAAACCAGCCTCACGATTCAAGCGAGTGGTGCAGTCGTTCCCCTGTTTGCGCTTGGTGGAGGCTTTCAATGAGGCGAGTGGCATTGGCCGGCGACCGCAACAGCCAGGCCGTCTCGGTCAGTGCGTCGTAGTCAGCTCTCGACATCAGCACGGCATCGCCTCGACGTGAGGTTATTTCTATGGGCGTACGGTCGTCATTGACCTGTTCAATAAGGGGAAAAAGGTTCTTTCGGGCTTCACTCGCAGTTATCGTCATTGCCACTCCTTATTGGTACCATTTATTGTACCATACCAAGTGAAGAGATACGAAATCTCGTTGACTCACAACGGTCGTGCCGACAGGTCGTTATTACCACGCACTAGGGATGGAGCACTGCGTAGTTGGTGGAGCTGCTTCCAAGGATCGCTGTGGTGCCCGAGAATGGCGGCGTTTGGAGGAGTCGTCCAACGTGGTCTGGTGTGGTGATTTTTGTAGGCTCGCAGCATGGACGATAGTGAACAACGAGCACTTGCGGTTCAGCAGTTCAATCGCTGCTGGGACCTCCTGGAGATGCCGTGGCGAACGGCAACGGATGACGCCGAATTACTGACCGCGGCGTTTACGTCACGGTTCCACTGGTCATTCGTTGGCGTTCATACGAACTTCACCATCGCTGACTGGATGGTGTCGCGCGCCGCGGCGGCGGTGGGCGAAGGAGGTCTGGCGCTTCGCTTCGCCCTGATGGCGTGCGAACGCGTGGCCGCCGAGGAAACGCCCGATTGGATGCAGGCATCGGTTGCGGAAGGTCTAGCTCGCGCGTACGCCTCTCACGGGTTGACCGAACTCCGTGACGAGATGATTGCGAAGGCCGAGCTACTGGTGGCGGTAATCGAGAATGGAAAAGAGAAAGAGTTGATCGCTAGTCAACTCGCCACCGTTCCTCGCTGAGCAAACGATCGGTGAGCCCCTCTTTTTCACGACAGCACCGAAACAACTCGTCAACTGTTCGGCAACAATGTCATCTGGCTCGCGGGTGCGACCAAGATGGCTCTTCAATTTTTTCGCTAGATCACTCGTTCGTCACGCCTTGCGGGTTGGCTACCCTAGAGCCGTGAACGATGTCTACGCTTTCTGGGATGAGGTCTACCGCACCAAGGAAGCGACGTCGGTGAGTTGGTTCCAGGATTCCCCTTCGACGTCGTTGCAACTCATTACCGAACACGCTGACCGTGATGCGGCCATCATCGATATCGGGGCGGGTGCCTCGCGGCTCATTCCCTCGCTCGCCGACCTCGGGTATCGCGCCCTCACGGCACTTGACGTGTCGGAGGAGGCGCTCGCCCTAGTGCGAGAAAATGTCGCCATCGAGGTGACCTTCACGGTGGCTGATGTGACGACGTGGCAACCCACGTCACAGTACGGCCTCTGGCACGACCGAGCCGTGTTTCATTTCATGATGTCGGAGGAACAGCGTGACGGCTATCGCTTGAGCCTCAATCGGGCGGTAGGCATCGGTGGCAGTGTTATTGTGGGCACTTTTGCCGAAGACGGTCCGACGCAGTGTTCGGGATTACCAGTGGTCCGCTACGCACCAGAGGAACTCGAAGGTGTATTCGGAACTAACTTTACGCTCGTGGCAAGTCAGCGTGAGGAGCACGTCACCCCGTGGGCGAGTGTTCAGCCATTCAATTGGGTCGTCCTACGGCGACACCACTAGCTCTCACCAGTAATGTCGTCGTGCTGGGGTTGAGAGGTGACTCTTCGTTGATCCGACAGTGTCACGACTGGAGAAGTCCGTAAGTTTTATCGGCACAGCCTCGTCAAAGTGCGTATGCTTCGGGCAGGTTCGCTATTCGTCGCATCGTACGACGAACTACTCACGGACTCGCGGAAAGGACATTTATGTCCAACCGATCAATCCCCCGTCATGCTGCACCGAAGCGAACGTTCCGCCTCAGAGTAGTGACGAGTTCCCTCGCACTCTCAGGATCACTTGTCGTGGGCGTTGTACTCAATGCTTCTGCCGGTGCGGGAGCAACGCCCGTCGACATCGGACTCGGCACCGCGACTACCTACGCAGTGCTGGCCCACAGCACCGTGACGAACACGGGTCCATCGGTCATCACCGGTGACGTCGGCCTTTCCCCCGGCACCTCAGCGACGGGGCTCACCGCGGCCACCATTGCCGGAGCGACGGAAATCGCCACCAGCGCAGCATTGGGGGCGCAGGGCGATCTCACCACCGCGTTCAACCAGGCGGCTGGCGAGTCCAGCACTGGCGCAATCACTGGTGACCTCGGCGGGCAAACACTGACCGCCGGTGTGTACACCAGCGCCGTGGGTGTTGGTCTGACTGGCGCACTGACGCTCGACGGGCAGGGCAACCCCGACGCCGTGTTCATCTTTCAGGTTGGCTCAACGCTGACCACCGCTTCCTCCAGCAGTGTTGTCTTAGAAAATGGCGCGCAAGCGTGTCACGTTTTTTGGCAAGTCGGTTCGTCGGCAACGCTGGGTACCTCGTCAACTCTCGTCGGAACAGTGATGGCGCAGGCATCAATATCACTGACGACCAATGCGTCCGTTGAAGGACGAGTACTGGCCCGGACGGGAGCTGTGACGCTTGATAGCAACCTGATCCAGGTGCCGGCATGTAGCAACACGACAACGACGACCTCAACCACACTTGCAGGGACAACGGGTGCAACCGGCCCTACTGGTTCAACGGGCAACACCGGTCCAACGGGGTCGACGGGGCCCACCGGAGTGACGACGACAACTGACGTCAAGAACGTAGTGCCCACCGGGGCACCGGGAACGGGTTTTGGTGGCACGGCACATCACCCTTCCAACGTGCTGCCGCTGGTGGGAGTACTTCTCGTCGGGGTCGGTGGCGTGAGTGCATTGACTGCCGTGGTGGTCCGGCGTCGTCGGTCATCGAAATCGATGTAGCGGGGCTCCCATGCGTACTCGCGAGTGGGCCTGGTGGTGTGTTGCCGCGGTGACCTTCGCCGGTGGCATGTGGTGCGTGACTCAAGGAAGCGCTCAACCTTCGGCACAGGTCCAGGTGCTCTCGGTAGTGACCGCTCCACGACCGGTGCTGCGCGCATTCGCTCCTCGGTCACTACCGCTGCTGGTGCACATCCCATCACTGGGCATCGAGGCTGACGTGTCACCGTTGGGGCTACAACCAAATGGCACGGTCATGGTGCCAAAGACGGTCACCGGAGTCGGGTGGTATCGCTACGGACCAACCCCGGGGCAGCCTGGATCGTCGGTACTGCTAGGTCATGTTGATTCCTATCGGGGACCCGGCGTCTTCTTTCAGCTCAAGCGACTTCGAGCCGGCGCCGCCATCTACGTTCGCCTCGCGAATGGACGCACGGCAGTGTTTCGCGTTCGTCGGGTCGTGCGCTATCCGAAAGATGCATTCCCCGATACGTTGATTTACGCAACGGTCGGAGCACCCGAGCTCACGCTGGTGACGTGTGGCGGCCAGTTTAATTTTTCGACTCGCAGTTACGAGTCGAATGTGGTGGTCTTTAGTGACTACCGCGGTCTCGCTACCGCCGTGCCCTAAGCGTGACGTGCGCTACACCGTCGTGAGCGGCCGGCGTCGAATCAGGACTACGAAGACGCCGTTGATGCCTGCAATCCAGAGTGAGAAGGCGACGGCCCCGGATGACCACGTGGTCACGGTAGCGAGGGTCACGATGGCGCCCACCATGGTACAGGCGTAGGGGGCAATTGATTCTGACGTGGGCGTCGACCACGACTTGACCAACGTCGGAATGCAGGCCATGGCGTCGGCGAGGATGAATGAGACGATGGCGATTGTCGCGTCATTGGTAACGGCCCACAAGGTAAGCCCCGCCAGCGAGGCGACGCCACAGGCGTAATCGAAGAGGCCGAGTTTCCACACCCCAGCGCGACTCACGAATGAAGCGGCGATCACGGCGAAGTCCCCGAGTCCGATGGCCAGGCTTAGGAGCCACTGCAGACCCACGCCTTCGCGAATCTGTGCCACACCGACCATGGTGGTCGCGACACCCCAGAGGAGCCACGACACGCGATTGGGCTGGGACTCGCCACGGAGGATGTCGCGAATGTAGGACGCTCCACCGAGGAGCGAGAGAGCCCCACCCAGGAGTGCGAAGTGAGGATTCAGCATGACGATGTCCTTCGGTCCATTCCTAGCGAACGGGTGTTGGTAAAAAAGCGTAGCGTCGGCCGAAGGACGTGACCGGTAGGGTGGGGGCGCACAAAGCCCCTCCGGAAATGAGCACTATGTCAACGTCAACCAAAGAGCGTCTCGAACCCGAGCTCATTCGAGCTGCCGTCGTCGTGGTGCTCGGCACCATCATGGCTATTCTCGACACCACCATTGTCGCCGTCGCTCTTCGGACACTGAGCATTGACTTCCACTCCACCGTGAGCACTATTCAGTGGGTAACCACGGGGTACCTGCTGTCGCTGGCTGTTGTTATTCCGGTGTCGGGGTGGGCGATGCACCGATTCGGCGCCAAAAACGTCTACATGCTGTCATTGGCGTTTTTCGTGCTCGGCTCACTGCTGTGCGCCTTTGCCTGGTCGGTGACCAGTCTGATCATCTTTCGCGTGCTGCAAGGCTTTGGTGGCGGCATGATTATGCCCGTCGGTCAAGCCATCATGGCGCGCACGGCGGGACCGCAGCGCATGGGCAAGGTGATGGGCATTGTCGGCGTGCCACAGTTGCTGGGTCCGATCCTCGGTCCGGTACTCGGTGGTTTGATTATCTCGAATACATCGTGGCGCTGGATTTTTATTGTGAACGTGCCGGTTGGCCTGGTCGCACTCTGGCTTTCGCGTAGCTTCCTCGCCCCATCACCGAGCGACCGCGACCACCAGTTTGACGCAGTGGGCTTCGCCTTCCTCGCGCCCGGTCTGGGCCTGCTGGTCTACGGACTGAGTGAAGTGGGCGTCATCGGGGGGTTCCATGGCCGCACCGTCTGGGGGAGTCTGATTAGTGGTGCGGTACTGTCGACCGCCTTTATCGCACGATCGCTTCGCGCCAAGGAACCGCTCATGGACATGCGACTCTTCCGTGACCGCACGTTCTCGGTTGCGTCTATCGGCATCTTCTTGACCGGTGTCACTCTCTACGGCACCATGTTCCTCCTGCCGCTGTACTACCAAATCGACCGCGGCGAGGCCGCGTGGAAAGTTGGCCTGCTGATGGCGCCGCAAGGAATCGGCGCCGCCCTCGTTATGCGCTTCGCCGGTTCACTCTCGGACAAGCACGGTCCCCGGTACGTCGCCATGGGCGGTATGACGGTCATGGCCCTCGGCACCTTCATGTTCACCGCGGTGTCGGCGCACACGAGTTACGCCATCCTGGCGTTGGCCCTCTTCGTGCGCGGCATCGGCCTCGGCTTCGGCATGATGCCAGTCTTCGCAGCGTCGTATCGCAACCTGGACGTTCGTTCGGTGCCTCGGGCGACATCGGCCACCAACATCATTCGGCAGATTGGCGGATCGTTTGGTGTGGCCGTCTTCGCCGTCGTGCTCGACACGCAGATTCGTTCAACGATTGGGGCCGCTGCCGGTGGCGCCATGCAGGCGGGAGTGGGGCACGCGACGCCCGCGCAGTACACCGGCTTGGCCCACGCCTTCGGGCATTCGTTTCTCTGGTCCTTCGCTTCGTGCATCATTGGCGTTGTCCCCGGATTCTTCCTGCCGAACACGCCGGTCGCGGTGCGACAGCCTGCGGCCATGGCGACGGCCGACTGACGAGTTGACGAAAAACACCCCCTCAACAGGAGAGGTATCTCGCGAGGTGGAAGTCAAAATTGTGAAAAAGATGTGCGGGAATTGCTTGATGCGCGTTTCCACATAAGGTAGGGGTATGAACATTCGTACCTTGACCTCCGCAACCGTCGCTGCTGTGACTCTGTCACTGGGCGCCTTGAGTGTTGTTCCCGCCGCCGCCGCGCAACGCAGCACTCACGCCACCAACGCGGTGGCGCAACTGCGTCACACGGGACGCGTGCTGTTCTTGACTGTTCCCGCTGAGCGCGCCGCCCGCAAGGCCGCTCTCGCCGCCGAACGGCTCCACCCTCACGCCACGAGCTCGTCGACGATGTCGGCCCACGGCGGTACGAATGGCGTCGAAACTGATATCGGCCAGCCGAAGATCTACGTGGTCTTCTACGGTTCGCAGTGGGGTACCGACACGGTGACCGGTGGGTACGACACCTTCTCCGGCGACCCCAAGGGTCTCGCTCCCCGTCTCGAAGCCCTCTACGCCGGTCTCGGCACCAATGGTGAAGGGTGGTCGGGTGTCCTGACCCAGTACTGCGACGGCGTCGCCAATGGCACCACGACGTGCGCCCCGTCTGCGACGCACATCCCTTACCCTTCGGCCAATGTGTTGGCTGGTGTCTGGTACGACAGCTCAACCGCTTCGCCCGCAAACGCTACGGGTAACCAGCTGGCTCTCGAGGCCAACGCCGCCGCTGCTCACTTCGGTAACACCACGCAGGCGCAGAACCGTAACGCGCAGTACATCATCGTGTCGCCCACCGGTACCCACCCCGACGGCTTCAATACGCCTTCAGGTAACTACTGTGCGTACCACGACTACAACACTGACCCCTCCATCACGGGTGGTGCGGCGCCGAGTACCTACGGCACCTTTGCGTGGACGAACATGCCGTACTTGCTGGACCTCGGTGCCAGCTGTGGTGCGAGCTACGTCAACGCCGGCACTGCCGGCGCCCTGGACGGTGTCACGATCGTCGCCGGCCACGAGTACGCCGAGTCCATGACCGACCTGTGGCCCAGTGGTGGTTGGTACGTCAGCTCGAGCGGTAAGGAAAATGGCGACCTCTGCGCATGGGTGGGTACTGGTGGCACCGGTGGTGCCCAGAACGTGGCCTTCGCAACCGGTAGCTTCGCCATGCAGGCCTCGTGGTCCAACGCAACGAACGCTTGCGCCATTTCGGCCGCAACGGTCTCGACGCAGCCTTTCGCTGTGTCGCTGACGAGTGCGTCGGGCACTGTCGTGCAAGGCGCCAGCGCCTCAACGACGGTTGCTACCTCGGCTTCAACGCCCACGACCATTGCCTTGACGACGAGTGGTGTACCTACCGGCGTCACGGCGACGTTCTCGTCCTCGTCGGTGGCCTCGGGTTCCTCGGCCACGCTGACGTTTGCGACCACCGCCTCAACTCCCGCCGGTACCTACCCCATCGTGGTGACCGGTACGGCGAACGGCGTCACGGAAACTGCAAACTACTCCTTGACGGTGTCGGTTCCTGGCACGTTGGGTCTGAACCTCTCGACCGCGAGCGCGAGCGTGAGCGCCGGTCTGAGCACGACGACCGTCGCTAGCCCGACGATCTCGTCAGGACCCGCCGTTTCCACGACCTTGACCGCGAGCGGTCTGCCCACCGGAGTTACGGCAACCTTCGCTCCGGCTACCCTCAACACGGGTGCGACGTCGACGGTAACCTTCGCGACCTCGACCACGACGGCCGTAGGCACGTATGCCGTAACGGTGACCGCCACGAGCGGATCGTTGACGGCCTCGAAGACCTACACCTTGACGGTGACGGCGTACGTAGCGAACTCCTACGCGTTGAGTCTGTCACCAACGTCCGGCACGACCACTACGGGCAGCTCCACGACGTCTACGCTCACCTCGACCGTTTCATCGGGAACCGGTCAGACCGTCACGTTGACGGCCTCGGGTGCCCCCAGTGGGGTCTCGGTGACCACGTCCGGCACCCTGACGACCGGTGGCACCGTGACGGTTCGCTTCCAGGTGTCGAACCGTGCTCGTCATGGCTCCTACGCCATCACCATTAAGGGTGTTACGGGAACGCAGAGCGCTTCCGCGGTCTTCACGCTGACGTTCTAATTCAACTCGCGCACGGGGGTGGGGTCAATCGACCCCACCCCCGTGTGGCGTTTAAGGAGCGATCGAGAGATTTTTCGAATCCCGGCGAAGCGGCACCACACGTGCCATTGTGTCGTGGTGGTGACCGATGCTTCTGGCTGGCGGCGATTTCCGAAGCGCCGGTGTCGTCGGCCTGTCGAGTTCGCTCTCGGCCTCTGTCACCCCTCGGAGTCGCCGCGAACCTTCAGCGTTTCCTTTGATTTTGAATGGCTGCAGTGAACCCAACCACAACAACGTGAGGCGCCCCACAGCACCATGCTGAGGCCAGGTGGGCCCGCGAATGAGCATTCTGTTGTTCTGGAGTTGTGAAAAGGTTGGGCGTCTGTTGCATAGAAATTCCGGGACCCGAATTTAGGGTTGGAACCATGAACATTCGTACCGCTACCTCCGCAACTGTCGCCGCTTTGACCCTGTCACTGGGCGCCTTGAGTGTTGTTCCCGCCGGCGCAACGCAACGCACTGTCCACGCCCCGAGCGCGGTCGCCCAGTTGCGTCAGGCTGGTCGCCAGGTCTTTCTGACCGTTCCCGCCGAGCGCGCTGCCCGCCGGGCGGCACTCGCAGCCGGACGACTGCACGCACACGCCAGTTCGACGACGACCCTGTCGGCCCACGGCGGCACGAATGGCGTGGAGACGGACATCGCGCAGCCCAAGATCTACGTGGTCTTCTACGGTTCGCAGTGGGGCACCGACACGGTGGCCGGTGGCTACGACACCTTCTCCGGTGACCCCCAGGGCCTCGCCCCCCGTCTTGAGGCCCTCTACGCCGGTCTTGGTACGAATGGCGAGGGGTGGTCGGGTGTGCTGACCCAGTACTGCGACGGCGTCGCCAACGGCACGACGACGTGTGCTCCCACGGCCACTCACATTCCTTACCCCTCGGCCAACGTGTTGGCCGGTGTCTGGTACGACAGCTCGACCGCGTCGCCCGCAAGCGCTACGGGTAACCAGCTGGCCCTCGAAGCCAACGCCGCCGCCGCCCACTTCGGTAACACCACCCAGGCGCAGAACCGCAACGCGCAGTACATCATCGTGTCGCCTACCGGCACCCACCCCGACGGGTTCAACACCTCGACCGGTAACTTCTGCGCCTACCACGACTACAACACTGACCCCTCCATCACGGGTGGGGCAGCACCGAGCACCTACGGCACCTTCGCGTGGACGAATCTTCCCTACCTGACCGACCTCGGTGCCAGCTGTGGCACGAACTACGTCAATGCCGGCACGGCCGGTGCTCTGGACGGCGTCACGATCGTCGCCGGCCACGAGTACGCCGAGTCCATGACCGACCTCTGGCCCAGTGGTGGTTGGTACGACACCACCTCAGGCAAGGAAAACGGCGACCTCTGCGCCTGGGTAGGGGTTGGTGGCACCGGTGGTGCCCAGAACGTGGCCTTCGCCACTGGCAACTTCGCCATGCAGGCGACCTGGTCGAACGCCGCTGGCGCCTGCCAGATCGCGGCCTCGACCGTGATCACGCAGCCCTTCGCCGTCTCACTCTCGAGTTCGTCAGCAGTTGTGGTGCAGGGCTCAGCCGCCGCCACGACGATCACGACATCGGCCGCGACCGCCACCTCGATTGCCTTGACGGCGAGTGGCCTACCCGCTGGCGTCACCGCCGCGTTCGCACCCGCCACGGTGGCCTCCGGATCGTCGTCAACCCTGACGCTGTCCACCACCGCGTCCACCGCTACGGGCACCTACCCCATCGTGGTGACCGGTACGGCGAATGGCGTGACGGAAACCGCGACCTACTCCTTGACCGTCTCGGTTGCGGGCAGCCTGGGTCTCGGTCTCTCCGTCTCGAGCACCAGCGTGAGTGCCGGCGCAAGCGCCAGCACCATTGCGAGCCCCACGATGTCCTCCGGTCCCGCGGTGGCTACCACGCTGTCGGCGACGGGCTTGCCAACCGGCGTGACCGCAACCTTCACCCCCGCCACCGTAAACACGGGTGCCACTTCCACGGTGTCTTTCGCCACCGCCACCACGACGGCACTCGGTACCTACACGGTCACCCTGACCGCAACCAGCGGTGCCCTGAAGGTCTCCAAGACATTCTCCCTCACCGTCACCGCCGCCGCTCCGGCCACCTACGCCCTGAGCTTGTCGCCCACGTCGGGCACCACGGCGCTGGGTGGTGTACTGCAGTCCACGTTGACCTCGACTGTCTCGTCGGGAACCGGTCAGTCAGTGACCTTGTCGGCAACCGGCCAGCCCACGGGTGTCTCGGTCTCCGCCGCGAGTGCGCTCGTCACTGGTGGTGCCGTTACCGTGCGCTTCCAGGTGTCGACCTCGGCCAAGCACGGTACCTATGCCATCACGCTCAAGGGTGTAACGGGGACTCAGAGTGCCTCCGTGGTCTACACCATCACGTTCTAACGACTTCCTCCCGGAACATGGGGCGGCGCATCCAGCGCCGCCCCATACGTTCGTTAATGGGTCGTGTGGTTGATCATCCATCGGATGCCGAAGCGGTCAAGACACACGCCCCAGTACGCGCCCCAGGGCATGTCGCCCATGCTCTGACGCTGCTGTTCATCGCCACCCGCACTCAAGGTCGCGAAGTAGGCGTCGGCCTGCTCGCGCGAGTCGGTCTCGAGAACGATGGTGGTGTTGTTGCCAATCCGCAGCGTGTGACCGAGCGATGGGACCATGTCACTGCCCATGATGATGTGCCCAGCGTGAATTGGCATGCTCATGTTCAGAATAAGAGACGCCTCGTCGGGCGCGACGGGAATCTCCGGCATGTCGCTAAAGCGCGACAGGGTGGTGACGGTCGTGCCAAACACGGTGCCGTAGTAGGCGAACGCCTCCTCCGTTGTGCCAGCAAAATTCAGATAGGTACGTACGTGGCCCATGCCACCTCCTTTGTCCCCGCCAGCCTAAACCGCACCCCGTCACCCAGCGAAGCGATAAAGATGGGGGGGTGTACTACGCCCCCAGCCACGTCATCTTCGATTTGGACGGGACCTTGCTTGATTCGTCGGAGGGCATCGTTGCGTCGTTTCGTTCGACGCTCGACGAACTAGGTCTAGACGCAACCGACGCCATGCTGCGTAGCCTGATTGGCCCACCACTGTGGCACTCCTTTCGGGTGTTAGGGGTCGAGGAAGCCTTCGTCGATGAGGCCGTCGCGCTCTATCGTCGGTACTACGCCGAGTTCGGTGTGTTCGAGGCCGTGGTGTACCCGGGGATACACGATGTCCTGAGTGACATGCGTGACGCGGGCATTGCCATGGGTGTGGCGACGGCCAAGCGAGTGGACTTCGCTGCTCAGATGGTGAGGTCCCATCACCTGGCTGCGTTCTTCGACATCATTGCCGGCGCCAGTGTCGACCTCATCGTGAGTGAAAAGTACGAGATTATCGATGAAGTCCTGCGCCATTGGGCGGTGCCGCCAACGTCCTCACTGTGGATGGTGGGCGATCGCCGCTACGACATGGAGGCCGGGAAGCGCCACGGACTGACCACCGTCGGGGTGACGTGGGGCTTCGGCACCGAGGACGAACTCGTTGCGAGTGGGGCCGACGCCCTGGCGAGGGAGTCGCGCGATCTCCTCGGTCCAGCGTGGCTCGAGGAGGCTCGCCCATGAGCAGTGCCTTCCTGCAGCGACTCTTTCGGGCCCCGGGCGCCGAGTCAGAACGTCAGCGCGTCCCGCAGCCGATGATCAAACGGCGGATTGCCTCGGGCCGCGGGGCGATGGAGCAGCCAAACGTCACCGACGACGGTGAGGCGAAGTTGACGGCTCTTTTCTGGGTGTGCGTGGTGATCACGGGGATCATCACTGGTCTCATTGGTGACGGATTAATGGCGGTCCTCAAGGTCGCCGAGCATGGTGCGTTCGGCTACCAGCACGGCTCGTACGCACTGGCCGTCGCGCATAACAGCGCGAGCCGCCGCGTGCTGATGTTGCTGCTCTCCGGTCTCGTTGGCGCCGGCGGATGGTTTCTCATCCGCCAGTACTTGAGTCACGAGCACGCCGAGATTGACGACGCCATTTGGAATGGCGACGGCGAACTCGGCTTTCGGCGATCGTCGCTCACCTCGTTGGTGTCAGAAATCGTCATCGGTCTCGGTGCCTCGGTAGGTCGAGAGGCCGCTCCCAAGCTCATGGGTGGTGCGACCGGGTCGGCCCTCTCACACTTGTTCAAACTCTCACCGGCCCAGAAGCGCCTGCTCGTGGCCTGTGGCGGGGGTGCGGGGTTGGCGTGCGTCTATAACGTTCCCTTGGGTGGTGCGATCTTCACCGCGGAAGTCTTGTTGGGAAGCTTCGCTCTTCCGACGGTCATGCCGGCCCTGCTGTGCTCGCTCGTGGCCACCGGTACGGCGTATCTCACGCTGTCCTCACGTCCGACCTACCTCGACATTCCAACGTTTGCCAACTCGCCGTCACTGATGACCTGGTCGGTCCTGGCCGGTCTGCTCATTGGCCTCCTGGCCGTGGTCTACATTCGCCTCATTGGCTGGGTGTCGTACCGCCGCCCGAAGGGCACGCAACTGCTGTGGGTGATGCCACTGGCCTTCGTCGTCGTCGGCATCGTTGGTATTTGGTACCCGCAGCTCTTCGGCAACGGCAAGGATATGGCTCACGACGCCTTTTTGGGCCTCGGTAGTCTCGGATTGCTGTTTGCGTTGTGGATGCTCAAGCCGCTCGTCACCGCCCTCACACTGGGCAGTGGCGCGGCTGGTGGTGTCTTCACCCCCTTCCTCGCGACCGGTGCCGTCGTTGGGGCCCTCGGTGGCGTCCTGTGGCTCCACCTCTGGCCTGGTACGCCGGTAGGGGCCTTCGCCCTCATTGGGGCGGCCGCGATGATCGGCGCGTCCATGCAGGCACCCTTGGCTGGTCTCGTCCTGGTCATGGAACTCACCCACTCAGGTTTCACTATCGTGTTGCCATTAATGCTGGCCACCCTCATCGCGACCGCGGTGACCCGGTCTATTGACGGGTACTCCATGTACTCCGCGCGCCTCCCGCGTAAGTAGGCGAGAGTAACGTTGCATCCCAGGGAGGGCTTCTGATGTTCGTACCACCATCATTCGCCGTCGACGTTGATGAGGCGTGGGCCATCGTGGCAGCGGCCGGCGCCGGCGTACTCGTTCGCCACGGCGACGCTGGACTGGCGAGCGTCGTGGTGCCCTTCGTGGTCGCCGACGACCGGGCCACGATCACGACCCACGTGGCCAAAGCCAATGACTGGTGGCGAGGCGTGGCGGACGGTGACGAGGTGCTGGTGCTGTTTTTGGCGGCGAGCGGCTACGTCTCACCGTCGTACTACCCGTCACGACTGACCGGCACGCCGCACGTACCGACCTGGAACTACGTGGCCACGGAGGTTCACGGAACCGTGCAGTTACACCACGACCGCGAGTGGCTGGCGGAGCAGACGCGTGAGCTCACTGATCACTTTGAAGCCTCCCGCACCCCTTCGTGGTCCGTCGACGAAACGACGTCCGACTACCTCGAGCGACAGTACGGTGGCATCGTCGGGGTGACGGTCACGGTGACGGCGGTCACCGGGAAGACGAAGTTGTCACAAAATCGTGCCGAGCACGACCGACGCACGGTCCGCGAGTCGCTGGCAGAAGGTTCGACCATGGAACGAGGGGTGGCGCAGTGGATGCAGCCCTAACGTCCTTCGAGGTGCGCCCGACCACCATCGATGAGTGGGAGGCTCTCCGCGCGCTGCGGCTCGAGGCGCTCCTGGATACGCCGGCGGCCTACGGGACGCAGCACGACGAGGTGCTCGCGTGGACTCCCGAACAGTGGCAGGAAATGGCCCAGTCGCCGTTGTCCTTTGTCGCCGTGGCCGACGGGGCACTCGTGGGTATGGCTCGAGGCGGTCGAAATGACCACGACCCAGCGGATTCTCCCGCGCGGTGGTTGTGGGGTATGTACGTGACGCCTCGGGCGCGTGGCTCGCGTGTTGCGGCGGCTCTGGTGGACGTCGTCGCGGCCTGGTCCAAGGCCGACGGGGGCAACGAGCTCTGTCTCTTCGTTGCGCGCGACGTCCACCGCGCTCGGGCCTTTTACCGAAGAATAGGCTTCGTGGCCACCGGTCACACGGTGACACACGAGATCCGCACCGATCAAGTGTTCGAGGAGATGAGGCGACCGCTATGACCCTGATCATGCGTACCGTGGACGCCACGCTGCTGCACAACCTGCGTCGCCGCGTTCTGCGTAACAACGACCCCGCCGCCGAAGTCGCCGACGTTCGAGATGGCGAACCCGACGCCATTCACATCGCGGGGTTTCGTGACGAATTGTTGGTCGCCTGTGGGTCGGCGTACGAGTCCACCTCACCCGTCCACCCCGACGTGCCCACGTGGCAACTGAGGTACTTGGCGGTCGACCAGGCGTACCAGAGCAATGGCTACGGGGCCCGCGTGCTCGACGCGCTGTGCGCGGCGGTGCGGGCCCGTGGGGCCAGTGAACTCTGGGCCAACGGCCGTGATACCGCCTTGCCGTTTTATCGCCGGGAAGGCTGGCACCTGGTGCCGGGCTCGGAGCACCTCAGTCCGTCGACGGGCTTGCCCCACACGGTCATTTGGACGTCGCTCGTCGAATCGGCCTCGTGAGTGGATAAGTTGGAGGCGTGAACTCCTCCCTCCGTCCTCTCGCTCTGGCGCTCGCGACCGTGTCTGCCGGCCTTGGCCTCAGCGCCTGTGGTTCGTCGCCGTCCACGCCCACGACGACAACGACAACGCAACCACCGGTGCCGATTGCCCCGCTCACTGGCCTGCCCGACCCGGGTGGGGCCGCGCTGCATCGGCCAGCGATGACTGTCAAGATTGAGAACGACCCCAATTCACTACCGCAGTGGGGTGTCGATAAGGCCGACGTCGTGTACGAAGAAATCGTCAACGGTGGCATCACTCGACTGGCCGCCATTTTCAACCAAAACGCCCCCCAGCGCCTTGAGCCCGTGCGGTCGGTCCGACCAACCGACACGCAGATTGTCTGGCCACTCAAGGGCTTGTTCGTCTACTCCGGCGGTGCACAGTACGCGGTGGACTCCATCTCCACCGCGCCGGTCCAGCTGATCGACGAAAGTCGCGCGGGGGCGGCGATGTACCGCGACCCGGCCAAGTACGCCCCGTACAACCTGATCGGCGTGGCCCCGAAACTCTTCGCCCTGGCCACGTCACACCAGGCGCCGCCCGCACTCTTCCACTATCGTCACCACGTCGCGCCCACCGGACCTCGAGTGAGTCGCGTCGTGGTGCCCTTCCCGAGCATTTATCCCGTGACGTGGACGTACGTTCCCTCGACCGACTCGTGGAATCGCGGTATGAATGACTTCTCGCCAGCCGTGCCCGTCGACCGAACGGGAACGGGCACTATTGAGTCGCCGAAGAACGTTGTCGTCATGTGGGTGACCTACCTTGGTTCCTACCTCGGCGCCATGAACTCCTACGCGGACCTCCAGGGCAGCGGTAAGGTCGCCATCTTCACCGATGGGCACGAGGAACTCGGAACGTGGTCGCGCGGCCCCTCGAAGGGCGACGTCGTTCAGTACCGAGACGCGAAGGGTCACACGATGTTGCTCACCCCCGGACAGACCTGGGTCGAGATTTTGAACAGCGATGCACCAGCCCTCCAGATCACGACTCCTCCCAAGAAGGCATCATGACACGACTCGGCAATCTCTACGGCCCCGACGCCACGTTCCTCGGCATCCCCATGGCCGACCCCGACATCGTCACTGAGTGGCAGGATTCGGGTGCCGTTATTCTGGGCGCCCCCTTCGACGGCGGTACCTCGTACCGAGCCGGGTGTCGCTTCGGCCCGCAGGCCATCCGTCTGACCGACTATTTGCCGCACGACGGCATGCGTCCGTCGATGGCCCTCGGGGTCGATCCGTTGGTCGAGTTGCGGGTCAAGGATCTCGGTGACGTCGAGATGCCCTCGGGCGATACCGAACGCTCCCTGGCGGCCTTAGAAGCGCGCGTAACCGCGATTGCCGCGCAGGGCGTCGTCCCCATCATTCTCGGTGGCGACCACACCATCGCGCTCCCGGACGTCACGGGTATCGCCCGTCACGTGGGTTGGGGCCGCGTCTCGGTGATTCACTTTGACGCCCACGCCGACACGGGTGACACGCAGTTTGGTTCGCTGCACGGCCACGGTACGCCCATGCGTCGACTCATCGAATCGGGAGCGTGCCGCGGCGACCGCTTTCTCCAAATTGGTCTTCGCGGCTATTGGCCCGAACCCGAAACGCTGGCTTGGATGGCCGAGCAGGGCATGCGCTCATTCGAGATGGGTGAGATCGTCGCCCGTGGTCTCGACGCGGTGCTCGATGAAGCGCTGACCATCGCGATGACGGACTGTGACGCAGTCTTTCTTTCGGTCGACGTGGACGTCGTTGATCCCGGTGCCGCCCCCGGTACGGGGACGCCCGAGCCCGGTGGTCTCTCGAGCCGTCAACTCCTCGACGCCGTGCGACGCATCGCCATGGAAGTACCGCTGGCCGGCGTTGACGTCGTTGAGGTCTCGCCGCCCTACGACCACGCCGAAATCACCGCGTACCTCGGTAACCGTGTGGTCCTCGAAGCACTGAGTGGGCTGGCGTGGCGGGCCAAGGGCGCGCGGGGCGAGGCCCAGCGCAATCCCGCTGACCCCCTTCTGCGCGACCGCTAGTCCAGCATTGAGGCGAGTATCTCGTCGACGAGGGCGGTCGTGGTGTCGGGGTGTAGGAAGGCGAACCGGGCTACCGTTTCACCCTCCCACTTCGTCGGGGTGACGAACGCGAGCTGCTCACGGAGGAGCCGTTCACTCCACTCGATGTACTGCGCCTCCGTCCAGCCCTTGCGACGATAGAGCACAATGGAAAGTCCCGCCGGTCGCACGAGTTCAAACTCGTCACGTGCGGCAATGGCGGCGACTGCGTAGTCGGCCAAGTCGATGGCCGCTTGCGTCGCGCTCTCGTAGGCGGCGACGCCATTGGTGACGAGGGAGAACCAGAACGGCAAGCCGCGAGCTCGCCGTGACAAGTGCAGACCGAAGTCCGAGGGATTCCACTCTTCGAGACTCTCTTCGTCCTGGTGCAAAATGTCGAGGTAACTCGCCTGCTGGGCCAGAAACTTTTTCGCGGCCACCGGTTTGCGGTAGAGCAAAGCGCAGCAGTCGAGTGGCGCGAAGAGCCACTTGTGGGGGTCGACAATGAAACTGTCGGCGTGACGAATGCCCGAGAGGAGGTCGCGCTGCTCGGAAAAGAGGGCGGCGCCACCGTAGGCGCCGTCGACGTGGAACCAGAGATCGTGGGCGCGGGCGTAGGCGCCGAGCCCCTCGAGATCATCGACGATGCCGGCGTTCGTGGTTCCGGCCGTGGCGACGATGCCAATGATCGTTTCCGGGTGGGGGTCGCTGGCCAGCGCTCGTTCGAGCGTGGCCAAGGTGAAGCGGTGGTCGTCGGGCTCGACGATGAGTGCCTCGATGCCAAGGACGTGGAGGGCCTTACCGATACTGGAATGCGCATCGGCGGAAATTGCGAAACGTACCTGGTGACGTGGAATCTCGGGGTGCCGAGCTTGCCCTGTGTCGCGTCCGACAGTCAGAGCCGACAAATTACCAATGGTTCCGCCGGAGACGAACGCGCCACCACTCCCTTCGGGCATGCCCGCGCGTTCGCTGAGGAAGCGCAGCGCCTGATTTTCAGCGACCACCGCACCAGCTGACTCCAGCCAGCTCGTGCCGTTGAGGGCCGAGGCGGCCACCACCATGTCGAAGAAGCGTGAATTCATGGTGGGGGCATTGGGGATGAAAGCGAGAAAGGCTGGTGAGTCGATGGAGACGACGCGAGGGGCCAGCTCCTCGCCAAAGAACCGCAGCATGTCGATGGCGTTGCGCCCCTCGTTGGTGATGAAACCGTCGAGTGACGGCATCGGTGTGAGGCCGTGGCTTCCGTAGTCGAGGGGAGCGTCCATTTCGAGACGCTCGCGACAGTGGGCGAAAATTGCCTCGGCGATGGCGGGGTCATACTTGAACATGGGGTGCGTCATTGCACGTCCTTTCTTTGCACAGACCATCGTAGACAGTCATCGAATGGTCGTAGAGAGACACCCTAAGATTCCCCGTATGACTTCACTACGCGTGGGCTTCCTCGGACCCGAGGGCTCCTTTTCACACGAAGCCGTCAGCCTGCTCGGCGTGGGTGAACCGGTAGCTCTTTCGCGCATTGCCGATGTCTTAGCCGGCGTGGCCTCGGGAGCGCTCGACGCCGGCTTAGTGCCCCTAGAGAATGCCATTGAGGGCACGGTGTCGGCCACCATCGACGGGATGGTCTTTGACCATGAGCTGATGATCGTGGCTGAAGTGGTCTTGCCAATTGCTCTCCATCTCGTGTCTCGACCGGGCGTGGACATCGCCGATCTCACTCGGGTCGCGAGCCACTCCCACGCGCTGGCGCAAGTGCGAGGCTTTCTCGCCACGCTGCCGTCGGTGTTAGTGGTCGAAACGGGCTCGACCTCGCAGGCGGCCGCGGAAGTCGCCAGCTCGTCGGAGCCGTGGGCCGCCGTGTCGTCGACGCTGGCGGCCGGTTTGTTTGGTCTCGACGTTCTCGCCGAGAACATTGCGGACCACCCCGGGAATGCCACTCGTTTTGTCCTGGTTCGTCGCCACGACATCGCGGCGCCAACGGGCAACGACCGTACCCTGATTGTGTGTTTTCAAGACGCCGACCGACCCGGTTCGCTGTACGGCATTCTCGGGCGCTTCGCCGCCCGGGATATCAATCTCACCAAACTCGAAAGCCGTCCAACGAAGACGGGTCTTGGCACCTACTGCTTCGTCATTGAGTTTGATGGTCATATTGATGATGACGTCGTTGCCGACTGCCTCACCGACATTCAGGCCCACCTGGCCTCCGTCAAATTTCTTGGCTCCTACCCGGTGACCGGTGAAAGTGCCGTTGTGCGTCGCGCTGAAGTGTCCGAGGCCCGAGCTGAGGCGGCGCAGTGGATGCGCGACCTTCGGTCCCGCATCGCACACGTCGACTAGCCACTGGGCGTATCGGGCCTGAGAAGTGACGGCGCGGCTCGCTACCGCGCGAAAGAGGGAATCCCCCCGATTACTCGGGGGGATTCTGTCGTGGCGTGCCAAATACAGAAGTCCAGATCCCAAGTAGCGCCTAGTGTCGCAGAGAGCGGAGATGGATTTTTCAGAGATCAACCGCGGATTTTCAGAGCGCAGTGCCACGATCAGGAAAGATGTATCGAAATGAGCTTCTTGACTCGTCATCGGGAGCGACAAGCCTTGGCTCGGCTGTTGTTTTCTAAGGTCTGAGATCCTCACGCCCCGACTTCTCAATTGACTGCCCCCTTTCGCCTCTGGGTAAGTCGATGGCCCCCTACCTCGACCTTCTGTCAGGTCGAACAGCCCTTACCCCCTACCTTCTGTCAGGTGCAGAGGCCTTTACCCCCTACCTTCTGTCAGGTCGAACAGCCCTTACCCCCCACCTTTTGGCAGGTATGTGTACTAAAAAATCCAGGTCAGCGGGTATCCTGAAAACATGCGTGACGACGAGATTAGAAGGCAACTGGCTGATGCAAACCCTTGGTGGGCCGCGGGCGCTACTGGAACGGACCCATCTGCTTGGACACGGTCTCACCGCCTCCTCCGAGACCGGGCGAACTACGACCTCGGCTATCGATCGAATGTCTTACAAGACGTCGAGACGGGACCCATTACTGATCGACTCGTTGTGCTGACCGGTCCGAGGCGAGTGGGCAAGTCGGTGGCTCTTATCGACGCAGCTGCCGCCCTCTGTCAACGAGCAGACGTGGACCCACGCCAGGTAATCCTGGTGCAATGCGACGGCATGCAGGCCCGCGACCTGCGTCGAGCCATCACCCTAAGCCGGGAGCTCACCAAAGTTATCGATCGAAGCGAACGTCGTCGCAGGGTGTGGCTTCTTGACGAAGTCGGCTCAGTCAAGGGATGGACATCCGTTCTCAAGTTGGCCCGAGAGGGGGATCCACTCGGCGATGACACCGTCGTCGTCACGAGTAGTCGCTGGCATGAGAACGAAGACGTCGAGGGGAACCTTATGGCGGGGCGGGCGGGCACCAGCGGCGGCAGGCGATTACGCATTCTGCTGCCTATGACGTTTCGAGCCTTCCTCGCAGCAACACGTCCGGATATTCCGCTACTGACTCATGTTCACCCCGCAATCCTGATGAGTGCCGCCGTCGCCGAGGAATTGGAGACCGTTCGGTTCCACGTCGATCAGTTCGATCTGGCCTGGCAGGACTACCTCACTTGTGGTGGATTCCCAAGAGCTGTGAGTGAGTACAGCAATTTGGGTGCGGTGAGTGAGGCCTACCAGCGTGATCTTGTCGCGTGGCTGAGGGCGGACATTGACCCTGAATTGCCACCTGAATCCATCCCGATTCTCCTAGCTACATTGAGTGGCTGCGCAACAAGTCCACTCAATGTGACCGACACCGCGGCACAACTTGGGTACACCAGAGACGTATTCGAACGTCGATTAGCGCGCCTGACGGCGGCCTTTGCCACAGTGTGGTGCCCTCAGCGAAAAGAACGGGGCGAGGTGGTGGTGGGCGCTCAGTCGAAGTTGTATCTGACTGACCCATTACTCGCTTGGTTGCCGAGTCGCCTGAGGGCGGGACTGGCGCGGCCGAACATGACGGCGCTCACCGAAATGGCGATCGGTGTTTCCTTGGCTCGCTTGATTGATGATCTTGACGAGGGTCGTTGGGTCACCAGTGACACCATTGGATTTGCGCGGACAGGATCTGGCCACGAAGTTGACCTTGGACCTATCCCAATACCGACATCGTCCGGTATTGGGATGACCATCCCCATCGAGAGCAAGTGGGTTGACGCGGGTTGGCGAGGTGAGGCTGTCATCATGGAGCGCAAGTTCGGCGCTGGGGTGATTGCTACCAAGTCGATTCTAGATTTGAATAACAGAAGCTGGGCGATTCCCGCTCCAATGGCTGCCCTTCTACTTGGGTGATGGTCGCTACAGTTCCTAAACAACAACTGGGCGAAGGCTCGCCCGGCACCCATAATGGCCAAGAGTGCTTCGCATTCAAGAGCGCCAAAGGACCACGGTCGAGCCGCACTTTGGAGCGCTGAAGGACAAATCCGTCGCCGGCTAGACCGGCCTGATGGTTGCGGTAGCGGTCGCGACGACGAACCGGCGCTTCGCGATCGCGTGGGACCGCCTCCATGGTCCCTTTCCGAAAGCTTCGAAACGCAAGCTCGTGAAGCGCAAGCGCTATCACCACGCCTTGACGAGCATCACTCACACGGTCAACGGCCAGCTCGTCGTTTTGCACCCGCTGACGACCTAACTCCACGTCTTTCTCAAAAACTAAAGACCCCCGCGGGACCGGTCACGGCCCAGCGGGGGTCTTTTACATCTGCGGCAACTACCCGGCCCAACTTCTCCGTCTGAACTTGCCTCGGGTTGGCTAACCAACCGGTGTTCGTTCAACTAAGTCGGTGAAATTCGGACTTTTGCAATTCCGAACCACCTACTTATGTATTTGCCTCGTGGCGGAGGAGGTGGGATTTGAACCCACGGTGAGTTTCCCCACGCCGGTTTTCAAGACCGGTTCATTCGGCCGCTCTGACACCCCTCCGTGTCCAATTCTAGTGGAATCCCACCATCGCGCCCAAAGGGGCGGTGCCACTGATGACGAACCATTCGCCCAATAGCGAGCCGCACGTGCAACGGAGTTCAGACGCAAAAAATCCCCCTCCACGCGGAGGGGGATTTTTTGAGCAATGCGACCTAGCCCTTTTTGCGAGCGCGAGCGCGACCAGCCTGGTCAAGAATGACCTTGCGGAGGCGCACCGACTTGGGCGTAATCTCAACGGCCTCGTCGTCGGCAATGAATTCGAGCGCCTGCTCGAGTGACATGACCGTGGCGGGCGTAATGCGCTCGGTGTGGTCGGAACCAGAGGCGCGCATGTTCGTCAGCTTCTTTTCCTTGGTCGGGTTGACGTCCATCTCCTCGGAGCGGGAGTTCTCGCCGACGATCATGCCTTCGTACACTTCGGTACCGGGCGAGACGAACAACGTGCCACGGGCCTCGAGGTCGATCAAAGCGTTGGCCGTCGTGGCACCCTTGCGGTCAGCCACCAGCACGCCATTGGCACGCAAGCGGATGGGGCCGAACCACGGCTCGTAGCCGTCGAAGTTGGTGTGCATCATGCCCGCGCCGCGCGTTTCGGTCATGAACTCGGTACGGATACCGACCAGACCACGGGCGGGGATCTTCCACTCGAGGCGGACCCAGCCAGTGCCGTGGTTGATCATGTCAATCATGCTGCCCTTACGGGTGGCGAGCAACGTCGTAATGGCGCCGACGAACTCTTCGGGCGTGTCAATGGTGACGTGCTCGACGGGTTCGTGGGTCTTGCCATCGACGATCTTGGTCACGACCTGAGGCTTTCCAACGGTCAGCTCGAAGCCTTCGCGGCGCATCGTTTCAATGAGAATGGCCAGCTGTAGTTCACCACGACCCTGCACTTCCCAGGCGTCGGGACGCTCGGTGTTGAGCACGCGGAGCGACACGTTACCAATGAGCTCCTTGTCGAGGCGGTCCTTCACCTGACGGGCGGTGAGGAGCTTGCCCTCCTGGCCGGCCAGCGGTGAGGTGTTGATACCGATGGTCATGGACAAGCTGGGCTCGTCCACGGTCAGGGGCGTCAGCGCAATCGGGTTCTCGGGGTCAGCCAAGGTCTCACCAATGGTGATCGTTTCGAAACCGGCCACGGCGACGATGTCCCCGGGTCCCGCTTTGTCAGTGGGGACGCGGTCGAGCGCCTTCGTGATGAAGAGTTCCGACACCTTGGCGTATTCAATAGTGCCGTCAACGTGGCACCACGCCACGCGTGAACCGCGCTCGAGTTCGCCGTTGATGACACGCAGCAGAGCGAGACGACCAAGGTAGGGCGAGGCGTCGAGGTTGCAGACGAGCGCCTGTAAGCCGTGACCCTCGGTGTATTCGGGAGCTGGCACGTAGTCGACGATGGTCTGGAACAGGGGCGTCAGGTCACCGCTGGTGTCTTCAATGTTCGTCGAGGCCCAGCCCTGTCGCGCCGAGGCGTAGAGGATGGGGAACGAGATCTGCTCTTCGTCCGCGTCGAGGTCGAGGAAGAGGTTCTCGACCTCGGACACAACTTCGGTCGTGCGCGCGTCGGCACGGTCAACCTTGTTGATGACCAGAACGACGGGCAGTCGCTTCTCGAGCGTCTTACGAAGAACGAAACGCGTCTGTGGCAAGGGACCTTCGGCCGCGTCGACGAGCAGGATAACGGCGTCGACCATGGCCAGGCCGCGCTCGACTTCACCACCGAAGTCGGCGTGTCCGGGCGTGTCAATGATGTTGATCGTCAGGTCGTTGTACTGGACAGCCGTGTTCTTGGCGAGGATGGTGATGCCCTTCTCGCGTTCGAGGTCGCCAGAGTCCATGACTCGTTCGGCGACGGCTTCGTGCGCGGTGAAGGAGCCCGTTTGGCGGAGCATGGCGTCGACCAAAGTGGTCTTACCGTGGTCAACGTGGGCAATGATGGCAATATTACGGAGGGAGGTGCGAAGTGTCATGTCTGCTCTACGCTAGTAGGCATTGGCCGACGGCGCAGGATTAGGCCGCAGCCGTAAGTATTTCGCGCCGCTGCACGACCGCGGTGCGGACGATAGCACGAGCTCCGGCACGGAGATTGTCCATGGTGCCGTCGACGCTCAGCACGAGCCCCGCATCCGGCCACACCCCAATGAAACGTGCGGCACTGATGCCGTCGGGGTGCCCCAACGCGTCGATGACGAGGTCCGTTCGCAGCCCGGCGCCGGCGCTCTTTCCCGGTACACCGTGGCGCACCCGCACCACGACACGCTGGGAGGGCGTCACCACGGTCATGTCGCGACGACCACGCAATGTGGTTTGTGCCGCATTGACGTTGTAGTAGGTGTCGGCGGCGCAGAGTGTGGCTCCGGCCCCCACGATGGCCTGACTTTCGAGAAGCTGGTGGCACCAGTTCGTGGCCTCGGCGACGACCAGCCCCAGCGTGGCGGGGGCGAGACCGCTGAGCCAGTGGCCGAGAGACCCGAAGCGCGCCTGCCCACTGATTGCCCGAACCATGTACTCATCAATCACGTCCCGCACGACGTCTGTGACTCGTTGGGGCTGACCCTGGAGTCGCTGCGCGGCCGCGGTACCAATGAGACGCCGCGCCGTACTGGGCCGCCAACTGAATGGACGCCCACCGTGACCCGCGTGTTCAACGAGCCAGGCATCAATGCGGCGCGTCTGTGTGGTGGGTACCGAACGGAGTCGAACGCTGAAGCTCCGACGCTGTTCGGCGTCGATGGCGTCAGCGGTGGCGGGGGCGGTCTCAATCAACGCCGCGAGGTCTTCGTTGATGAAGCGTCGTTGCGTGAGCTTCATGCGGCCACCGCCAGAGTGCCCACGAATGCGGCGAGGTCGCGCACTGCTCGCTGGAGTAATTCGGTGTCAACCTCACGGATCAAACAGTCGGCGGTGGCGGTGGAAAAGATCGCCACTCGCAGTGGGACGACGCCGCTGCGTAGGGTCTGGACTAGTGCGTGATACCGCAGCGTGTGCTCGACGGCGTCGCCCAGCGGTGCCGTGGTGATGTCGAGTAGGGACAGCGCCGCGAAACGGTCGGTGACCGAACCGACCATGAGATCAATATCGTCACGGAGCACGAGTGCACCGCCCGAGAGCAAGACCTGTGAGCGCACCGCAGTCTGGGGGCGCCACGACGAAGGGAACGCACCCAGGGCATCGCGCAGGACGCTTACGTGCGACCGGACATCAGCCTGCAGTCGAGCCTGAACGTCAGCGTCGGCCGCCGCAAAGGCGGTGAGCAAGGTGGTGTCACCCTGGGTGCTGCACCACGCCGCCATCGGGTCCTCGAAGGGGTCCTCGAGAGGCTGGTCGTGGATGAGTAGCGAGAGGGCGGTAGTGACGAGGAGGCCCCGTAGGCGGGCCATGGGGCTTGATTCGAGGGGGACGACACTCGAGCGAAGCAGGCCTGAGCGAAGGGTCAGCGGTGTGGACGGGTGAAGGCCGCAACCTGCCACCACGTCCTCTAACTGCGCACGCAGACCGGGAGCGGTGACGGTGTCGCGAGCGGGACGAGTGGCGGGGGTGCCGCGCAGTCGAGCGGCGAGTGACAGTGGTGTCGCGGTGGAAATCGTCATAGGTCCACTGTTGTCGACACCTGTTACACGACTACGCTGGCAACGTGTTTCTCGCTCAAACTACCGTCGCTTTCGACATCGTCTTTGGTATTTTCCTCGTCGCCATTGTCGTACTGACCGTGTTGACCGTCCGATTTATTCGGCGACTGGACCGCGAACGTCGTCGCTAACGCGGTTCGTTGAGACGCGCTTCGAGCGCCTTCGTGGTGCGGTCGAGGTCGGCGATGGCTCGCTCGAGTACCGAGAGCCGATCGCGAAGTATTGCGTCAACTCGTTCGTCAACGCGCTTGTCAACTTCGTCGCGCAATTTGGCGTCGAGGGAATCCACCAACGGCTGTGCGAGTTGCTTAAAACGAGCTCGAAGGTCTGGACCTCGGTCGTCTGATTGTTCCATGCGTTCTCCCTTACGGTTTGCAGTACACGCCGGCGTTGAACTGCAGTGTATTGAATTGACCGAACCACGGGGCGCCGAGCAGCGTCGCCTCCTCTTGCCTCAAGGTGGCCGTTGGGCTGCACGTGGCGTTGAAGGCAATGTATCCGCGGACATTGGCCCCCGTGCCACCAGTAATCAGTGTCGGACCGCCACCGCCAAAGGCCACGGCCTCAAAGATGGGGAGCGGCGCCGCGGCTAGGTGGTAGTTGCGGTACTCCGACTGCGATGCGTACAGCCCCGGATGGAGTGAAGGGTCGACGCTGGCCATCCCGTCAATCCACCCCTTGATCATGGCGCTCCAGTACGTGGCGTAGAGCGCCATGGTGGCGGAGGACGCTCCCGGTGGGGCGTCGAGGTGGGAGTGGTTATCGGGAAGTCCTTCGGGGTCAAAGATGATCCAGTTGGGCAGCTGCGTGAGTCCCAGTGCCTTATACGACTCAACTTGCTGGGCCACCCATTGGCCCGACAGGAAGCCGTGGGAGTAGTAGGTGGCGGTCGATTGCGTCTGTCCCGTCAACGGGCCCGACGCGGTCCAGAAGGAAAGCCACGTGACCGCTCGATGACTCTGCTGAATGGCCTTACCCAGAAGGAAGTCGGGGGACTGTGCGACGCCGCCGCTCGTGACGAAGCCGACCCAGGGCGCTTGGTAGGTGCCGAGCCCACCGGTGTCGGACACGATGGGCCACCCGTCGCTAATGGCGCGAGCGTTATCGGCCTGGGGGATGGCGTAGACGCCAACACCTTGGGGTGAAATAAAGCCATTGGCGAAGGCGAAGAGGGCCAACTGCCCATTGATGAAGGTGCTCTGCACGGTGGCCGACACCGTTTGGGCGGCGTTACTTGCGTGCTGGGAAAGGTCGGTCACCGTCCACGCGGTGGCGCTCAATGGCGTGGCGTAGAGGAAGAGATCCCCCCAGTTCTGCGCCGATCCGGCGATGGAGAGCGTGGTGGCCGACGCGGCCAGGGTGATGGTACCAGCGAGGGGCGGCGCCGTTGGTAGTGACTGGGTGACGTTCAGGTAGGACCACGTTGACGAGGGCTGGGTAATGACGTGCGGTGTTCGAAGTGCACCCAGTTCGGCCCCATTGGCCACGCTGAAGAGCTGAACACTGCCATCGGCGCCTAGACCAGCCACGTAATCGGTGGATGGCGTCGCCACAGACTCAAGGGCACTTTGGGTCGTGGGCGAGTTCGTAGCGACGGTGACGTTGAAAGTGGACCAGCCGCCGGTCGTGGTGTGTTGGTAGGCCATGACGTCACCGTTGAGTAAGACGGCGCAGAACAGAGCTTGTGCTGACGAACTGGGCACGACGACCGGTGCACCCGCTAACGCCGGCGTGGACGTCACCGAGGAGACATCCACGAGGGGACTGACGACGGGAGGCTGATTGCTCGACGGCCAACTCAGGGTCATGAATTCAGCGTGCCCCCCGGAGTCACCGGCCACGAGGGTGGCCACGGTACCCTGCAGGGCCAAGCTGGGCGCCTGCGAAGCGAAGGTAACCCCACTGCTTAGCGTGAGATCGACCATCAGGTACGGCGCGAGCGATCGAAGGCGTTCGTGATGCGTTCGCACGAGGCTCGTGGGCGCGAGCAGCATGAGGTCACCGTTGGCGGCCACGTACGTGACGTCAATGTTGTGCCACGGGTCGAAGAACACGGTGGGGTCACCACCCGGCGCTGGTGACGGGAGTCCCGTGGTGAGATCGGTCACCGTGGAAGAACCATCGGCCGAGTGCTCGTAGAGCGCCAGATCGCCCGCTGTCGTGCGGGCGGCTATCGCCACCAGGCCGTTGCCGCTAATCACGCTGGGCGTGCCCTGCAGCGAGGCGTTGGCCAGTTGGGCCTCCATTGAACTGGAGTTCCAGGGAATGGAGCTCACTCCCGAATTGAGAAATTCGATGTACGGGTTGCCGTGCAGAACACCAGGCGTGAGGCTCGGCAACGTGACGGCGGGCAGGAACGTCGTGACGAGTACCATCCGCGTGACGACGCGCCGAGTACGTTTCGCCCAGCGAGCTACCCGTGCGCGCCTCGGTGCGCCGCCAACGGAGGGAAGTCGCGTCATCGTCCCCGGGTGCCCTAGACCGGCGTCACGACGCGGAGCGGTCGTGACCACGGCCCCGCCCCATTGGCGTTAATGGCTCGGAGTTCGAGGGAGTACTGGTGACCCGGACTCAAGTTTCGCAGGGCAAAATTTGTCGCATGTCCGGTAAAGCTGAACCACGTCTTGCCCTGATTGAGGGTGAGTTGGTACGACTGCACGGGCGGCACCTTCGTGGCGTACGGGACCAGGGCGACGGCGAGCGATGAGGGGCTGGCCCCCCGTCGAACGAGGGCGGGGCGCGATGGTACGAGTTCACTCAACGGCGTCGCGACAAACATCACCGACACGGTGGCGATGGTTTGGCCAGCGACCGACTCGCGAATGGTGACCGGACCTGGTTGGGTCGCAGTTACGGACACTGTCGCCACGCCGGTGGCGGAGGAGTTCACTGTGACGAGTGCGCCAGAGGCACTGGCGGTCGCTGGCTCAGTGTCGAAGAGAGCCTGACCAGTCGTCGTCGACGCGGTGAAGGTGACGGGTGTGTTGGGCAATGGGCTGCCACTGGCGCTCTGGGTGAAGGCGGTGAGTGTGACGGCACTGTTCAGGTAGACCGCGCGCTTACTCGCAATGAGTGGACTCTTGGCTACGTTGAGGGCGGGAGGGCACAGTGCCGTCACGAAGGTGGCGCTCGGACTCCCGAGCCCGGAGGCGAGGTCGTAGCCCGTTCCGGCGGTGTAGGCCCCCTGATTGAACGCGTCGTTGGAGCCACTCGTCACGTCAACAAAGTTGCCGGCGGTGGCGGCAACTGCGTAGAGCGTCGGATTGAGAAAGCCCAGCCGGGTGGTCCCGCTGAGCTGGACTGGTGAACAGGTCTGCGTGGCAATTGCCACGATGGCACTCAAAATCGGTGGCCCAATCGAGGTGCCCCCGATGCTGCTCCATTTGACGCAGGACGAGTGTGAACAGTTCACGTTGGTGCTGTTGCCGCCCGTGAAGTACTGAATAAATCCGGTCGAGGGGTCGGCCATGAGTGAGAGATCGGGCACCATACGAGTGGTTGCCGTGGCCACGCCTTGTGACGTGTCAGTGGTAAAGAGGGCACCACGCTGCCACCACGGGCGCGACCACAATGAGGAAACACCACCGCCACCGGCGCCGCCATTGTTGTTCCAGACGGTCTGGCTCAGCGGTGAAAGTGTGTCCACGCTGAGACCACCAACCGCGGTCACGAAGGGCTGCGAGGCGGGGTCGTCCACCGCGGGGGCGTTCGTCGTAATGCCGTTGCAGTCAGATGAGCCGTTGTCCCCCGCAGCGGCGATGACCGTCATGCCTTCGGCGGCCATTTGCTGGAAAATAGGGGCCTCCGCATTAATAGCGCCAGAGGGATCGTTTTCGCAGTCGCCCCATGAGGTGGAAACCACGGTGGCCAGATTGTCGTCGGCAATCTTGGCGTACAGGTCGATTGGGCCGTTGTTGGTGTTGGGTCCGCTGTAGACGTCAACGACTGCCCCGGGGGCGAGAGCGGCGGTTTGCTCCACGTCCATGGTTGCCTCATCGCTGTAGGCCCCGGTCGCCCCGCCGTCCACCTTGATGGTGTGGATGGTGGGGGTGAGGTGGTAACAGGAGAAGAACGTATGCGTATCGAGCGGGTCGTACGTACCGAGTTCGTACATCGCGATGACGGCGCCCTGACCGGTGTGGCCCTGGAGCCACTGACTGGTGAGGCCGTAGAGCTGCCCCTGCTGCTGGATGGTGTAGCCACCCAAGCTGTTCGGCTGGGTGCCGCTCGACGAGCCGGCACTCGGGCAGGGGCCCGCGTAGCTCGACGTGGGAACAGTCGTTGTTGTTGTCGTGGCCCGCGGCGTGGCCAGGTGTGACGCCATCGGCATGGAACTCGTAAGGCCGGCAACGGTGACCACACTCGACGCCAGCGCCGCGGGCAGGGTGGCGGGCGTGGTGAGTTGGGCGACGACAACGCCGTCGGCGCGACGAACGTGCGCGACACGGGCATCAAAGGCGTGCGCAATTGCACCAAGCGATCCGTGCACCGACAGCACCAGGTGACCGCGACTGAGGGCGTCGACGTGGAGACCTTCCCGGGTGAGATAGGACTGAACGGCCGCCACGGTGGCGCGCGGCGCCCCGTACCGCTTGGCGAAGGCGGCGGTCGTCAAAAAATGCCGGTACAGAGGCGAACTGGGTGTGGAGAGTGCTCGGAGGAACGCTTGTTCGCCGGTGGCATTGGCGGAGTGCAATACGACGTCAAAGTGGGCATCGCTGCCCGCGTGGACGAGAGTGGCGCCGGGGGCGAGTGGCTGCGGCACGGCCACCACAATCCGCGGGTGGGAGAGGGCGGTGGCCACTGACGGTACGGCGAGAAGGCTGAGGGAGAGCAGGCTGGTGCTGAGGAACGCGCGGGCGAAACGTGAGTGCCGATACATAGTGTCTCCAGCCTACGAACTCGTGCGTGCGTCCATCTCAATTGGACGTCGAGTTGTCACGGTGGAGGGGAAAAATTTAAGAAGCGTCGCTGGCCGCGGTCAAACGGGCGAAGTGGGCCGAGAGGTCGCCACATTCCGCGCAAATGCTTTCGGGCACCAGGCCGAGTCGAATGCCCCAGCCGAAGAGTGTGCACCCCAGGCAAAAGCCCAGAAATCCCTCGAGTGAGGCGGCGAAGGCCAGGGGTAGCAGGATCCACCGAGCGACACCGAACCCACTGAGATAACAGACGACGTCAGTCGCCACGCAAAAGACGAGGCCAATGAACTGAGCGAAACGCTTAGGTGGTCCGGGAACGAACTTTTGCCAGGCCGTCAGGCGAGGACCGGCCACGCGAACCGCAAATTGGCCGAGGGGCGACATGGTGGGGCCAGTGGCCACCCGAGCGATGAACCCGTAGGTCAGGGGGGCTAAGAGCCAGGACCAGCCCAGAATCAGCGCGACGAGACTCATTGTCACCACACCGAGCGCCACCGTGCGAGCGGCCGCGTCATTGACGGGATTCGGGAAGGAGAAGAAGCGTTTGATAATTCCTAGTATACAAGTAGGAAATAGGCCGTGGCTAGAGCAAGAGCCTCAGCGCCGTTGCCAGTCCGAGCGTGACGATAACGACGCGCACAGTCGCTGGGGTCATTCGCTTGAGCAATGAAGTGCCGATACTGCCGCCCAGGAGCGTACCGGCCATGATGCAGAGGACCGCGGTGCCGACCAAGTGGCCCCGGATCAGGAATACCACTGAGCTGCAGAGGGCAATGAGGCCGGCGAGGACATTTCGCAGCCCCTGCAGCTCTCGTAGTTCGAGTGGCAGGGTGACGGCCATAACGGCCAACAACATGATGCCCAGCCCCGCGCCGAAGTAACCGCCGTAGACCGCACAGAGGGCGACACCACCGCGCAAGAGCCACCCGTGCCCCTGGCCCGTTCGATGGCGTCGGGCAAGCCGCGCACTGATGCGTGGTGCAAAGGCGAAGAGCACGGTGCCGGCGAGCACGAGCCACGGGACGACCGCCCGAAAGGCACCGGGTGGAAAGAAAAGGAGCAGTCCGCAGCCGACCAACGCGCCCGAGAGGCAGGAGGGGACGAGCGACAGAATCAACTGCTGATGCCCACGAAGTTCCGCGCGAAATCCTCGGATGCCTCCCACGTAGCTCGGCACGACACCCACCGTCGTCGTCGTATTTGCGGTCAAGGCTGGTATGCCGAGGGCGAGCAGTGTAGGAAAGGCGATAAAGGTGCCCCCACCGGCAATGCCGTTGGCGATACCGGCGGCGATACCCGCCACGAGCTCAACGAGGCAACGGAGTTGGGGCGTTAAAACGGCGGTCCACATCCTTACTACTCTACGAAGGTGCGCTTTTGTTCTGTGACCGCTAATCCCCCCGTCAGCTTCACCGCTGTTCTACCGTTAGCGATGTGTTTTTGATGACCGGTGAATTGATTGTTCCTGACGACGCCCCCGTCGATCTCATTCGTGCCGCCGGTGGTGTCGTGATTCGTGACATCGGCCCCGGGCAGTACGAAATTGCCTGCATCTACCGCGAAGCGCGCGGTGACTGGACGTTCCCGAAGGGCAAGCTCGACCCGGGCGAAACCTTTGAACAGGCCGCCTTGCGCGAGGTCCTCGAAGAGACCAACCTCCACTGTGACATTGTGCGTTTCATTGGCACCACGAGCTACGTGCACCGCAAGGGCCGTCCCAAGATTGTGGCGTACTACCTCATGCGCGTCTCCCACGGCGAGTTCGTGGCCAACGACGAGGTCGATGAACTGGTGTGGCTACCGCTCGAAGCGGTGCGGGAGCACTTGACCTGGGATCGAGATCAAGAACTCTTTGACCTTGTGGTCAATCTGCCAGGTATTCGGGCCGAAGCGTCCTAACTGCGAACGCGAGACACGAAGGCGCGTGTCAGCTCGTGCTCGGGTGCGTCGAGTATGTGCTCCGGCGTACCCGCCTCAATGACGACACCCTGATCAAGATAGGCCACCGAGGTCGCGACGTCGCGGGCGAAGCCCATTTCATGAGTGGCGAGCAACATGGTCGTGCCTTCGTGGGCCAGTTCGCGGAGGAGCTCGAGCACTTCGCCCACCAAGGTGGGGTCCAGTGCGCTGGTGACTTCGTCGAGCAGCAGGAGCGACGGCTGCATCGCGAGGGAGCGAACAATGGCGACTCGCTGCTGCTGGCCACCCGACAGTCGATCGGGGTACTCGGCGGCGCGACTCGCGAGACCGATGCGTTCCAGCAAGGCCATTGCCTCATCCCGCACCTCGTCGGAGGGTCGCTTGAGGGCGTGAACCGGTCCGAGCATGACGTTTTGAAGGACGCTGAGATGCGGAAACAAGTTGAATGACTGGAAGACCATGGCAATGTGGCGACGGACCAAGTTTTCGTCAATACGCGGATCGAGGAGTGACTGTCCAAACAAGGTGACGTCGCCGCCATCGACACGTTCGAGCAAGTTGGCACATCGCAACAACGTTGATTTACCCGAGCCCGACGCACCGATGACGCACACCACATCGTGACGATTGAGCTCGAGCGAGACCCCTCGAAGGACTTCGCTCGTGCCGAAGCGCTTGGCGACGTTGTGAAAGCCGAGCACGCTCACGAGACGCCCGCTAGACGTCGGGTGCGGTCCTTCGCGATCAGGCGATCGGTGAGGCGAGTGAGGGGCACGGTCATGAGTAAGAAGAGCAGGGCCGCGACGACGAGTCCCGAATCATTGAAGTTCTGCGCGGCGTCGATTTGTGCACTCTGCACGGCCTCGACGATGCCGAGAATGGACACGAGTGCGGTGTCCTTTTGCATGGAGATGAAGTCATTGAGCAGGGGCGGGATAACCGTGCGGACAGCCTGCGGCAAGATGACCTGTCGCATCGTGGCGGACTGGGAAAGGCCGAGTGACCTCGCGGCCAATATTTGACCGTGAGGCACCGAGTGCAGTCCGGCCCGATAGACCTCGGCGACGTAGGCCGTATAGGTCAGCGTGATGGCGACGCAGCCGTAGAACGCGGGGGTCTGGTGCGAGATCCACCCAATGTTTAGTTCGGCCAGACCGAAGCCCACAATGATGAACACCAGCAGGATAGGAATGCCTCGAAACACGTCGGTATAGATGGTTGCGAGCACTCGGAGGGGGGCCAGAACGGGCGCTCGTGATATCCGCACCCACGCCAGTAGCAGGCCGAAAAGAAGTACGAGGACTTCGCACAGACTGAACATCCAGATGTTCGTCACGATGCCCTTGCCCACCGACGCCAATCCCTGGTGTGTGCCGATGAGGGCAACCCACATCTGATGCGGGTCAAAGAAAAAGTGGCGAAAGGCCACTCCACCCGGGGCGTAGAACACGAGGAGCGCCACGGCACCGAGCACCACGACGGTCGACAGTGAACTGACGAGCCTCGAGTGCCGACCCGTGAGGAATCGCCGTCGACGTGATGAGAAGAGTGAGGGAACGTCCCCGGCGGGGACCGGGGTCGTCACGAGTGCTAGGGCTTGAGCATGGGCACGGCGTTGTAAATGCCGAGCCACTTCTTCTGCAGGGCGGCCAGGGTGCCGTTGGCGCGAAGTGCGTCTAGTCCGGCATTAACGCATGAAGTAATGGCGCTGCCCTTTTGCAGGAGCAAGCCGTAGTGCTCACCAACGGAGGGGAACTGACCAACCTGCGTGGCGATCAACTTGCCCTTGGCGTCGGTCAGCTGCGCTGACGCCATGTACTGACCCGTGGGGGTGTCGACAACGAGGGCATCAATCTGACCAGACTGCAACGCGGTCAGTGCTTCGTTCAAAGTGGGGTAGACACGCGGGGCCTTGGTGGGCTGTAGCTGGTGCTGAATGAAGGACAGACCCGTTGAACCCAACTGGTCGCCGTAGAGGTAGCCCTTCAAGTCAGCCGCGGAGTGCTTCGTCACGATTGGATTGTTCTTGAGGGCAATGATCGACTGGTTGACGTCGAAATAGCTCACCGAGAAATTGACGGCTTGGGCTCGTGCGGCCGTGTACGAGATTTCGTTGATGTCGAAGTCGAAACTCTTGTAGCCAGGGGTGAAGCTGGCGTCGAAGGGCTCGGTGGACCACTTCACGTTGGCGGCAGTGACACCCAGTTCTTTCGCCAGTGCGTAGACGACGGCTGATTCGTAGCCCTTTTGGTTGCTAGGCGTGTTGTTGACGAACCACGGCGTGTAGGCGGGGTTGTCGGTGGCGACGCTCAGGGTGCCCGCGTGCTTCTCGAGCGACGGCAGGGAGGAGCGACACGCGGCCACGGTTGTCGCACTCGCGGAGGCGCCGGTACCGGTGGCGAGCACGACGACGGAAGCGAGGATGCTCCCGGCGAGGGAAAGTCGGACAGTACGCATGAAACACCCTTTCGAAACTGGAATGTGTCTCATTCTATTGACCGTGTTGTCACAAAAAATTCGCTCTTGTGGCTCAGCCGGAAAAGTTACTAGGATAGAAACGTTTGGAGAGGTGGGTGAGTACGGTTTAAACCACATTCCTGCTAAGAATGCGACCTGCGAAAGTGGGTCCGAGGGTTCGAATCCCTCCCTCTCCGCCAAGT
>Ga0208389_1000054_pt1 | contig 61920 bp, 58 predicted proteins | sample CryBogCBH12Aug09_FD_184625 | JGI IMG/M metagenome (GOLD analysis project Ga0208389, IMG submission 184625) | Freshwater microbial communities from Crystal Bog, Wisconsin, USA - CBH12Aug09 (SPAdes) (version 2) | ecosystem: Environmental > Aquatic > Freshwater > Lake | place: Crystal Bog... | reverse complement strand
GTGTGGATTACCCATGCGAAAGTAGGTCACCGCCAGACTCCCCATACCGCCTGAAAAGGCAACAAAAAGCCCCTGCGCAGAAATGCGTGGGGGCTTTTTTATTATGAAGATCGGGTTTCATAAAAACTTCATCAGACTATCCTTAATCGGAAATATGGCTGCGGTATCGTGAACCACGGTCTGTAGTTCCAATGGCGTTATTCTCTATCACACAGGTTTTATATGAGGACAAAATTGATGAAGTTTTCTAAAGTCTTGATTGGCGTTTCTGCCCTTTGTACACTGCTATCCGCATGTGGAGGCGGTGGCAACGCGGTGACATTAACCCCCACCCGTACCATTATTATGGTGTGGGATGGTCTGCGTCCTGATTCGGTCAATGCAACGGACACTCCAAACTTATATGAACTGCGCCAAACGGGTACCAACTTTACCGACAACCATTCCACATACCCTACCTTCACCATGATGAATGGATCGTCTTTTGCAACGGGTTCATTTCCAAAAACCAGTGGCTTTTACGGCAACACCTTCTGGACGCCTCCGCAAGGTACGGGCAACACCATTCCTGCCGGACCCCAATCGGGCTCATCGGCCGCTGCTGATTACACCGACCCTGTTTTTGTTGAAGACTATCAAATACTCACCACCCTCAACACCTATTACAGCGGTCAATTGCTGTTGGTGAAAAGCCTGTTTGCCACCGCACAAAGCGCCAATATGGTGACAGCCACTGTAGGGAAAGCCGGCGCAGCGTATATTCAGGATTTGAATCGCGGCGGTTATTTCCTCGATGAAAACTCGGCCTTGCCCCGCACCTTCGTGACTGAGTTGCAAACCGCCGGTTACGCGCTGCCTGCCAACATCCCGTTTAACTTCTCTGGTGCGGATGCAGTGACTCTGGCAGGTTCTAATGGTACCCCCACGAAAAAAGCCGGTTACGTCACCTTTAATACCACTGCTTTCAGTGATCCTGCTAACCCCGCACCTTTGGCAATTGCAGCCCGTGACTCTACGGACAGATCCCAGGGCGCGCCAGAAGATGCGGCCAATAAATACATGATGTCGATCTTTACCCAATACATTTTGCCCAACAAGAAGCCTATGCTCTCCTTAATCTGGTTCCGTACCCCAGACAATGTGGAACATGGTTACGGTCCAGGAACAGCCAATGCCGTGGCCGGTTTGCGTTCGCAGGATGCGCGTTTGGGTGAATTGATTGCCGCTTTACGTGCCAATGGTATGGACAGCAGCACCAACATCGTCGTGGTATCAGACCATGGGCATAACAGTGTTTCCGGCCCCCTTGCCCTATACCCCTTGCGCAGCATTACAGCGTCCACCACATTACCCAGCGGTCCTGTGGTTAACGGTTCTACCAGTGGCACCACTGGCGCTGTTTTGGATATGACCGCAGCGGTTAACAATGCCACTGGCTATTCCTTTTCAGGGGATGTACGCTCCGCCGATTTGCTGACCTATCGCGGTTACAAGGCCTACGACGGCAATGGATGCACCACTTCCGCTATGTATGGATTAAACGCCAGTGGCGTGGCTACGGTTACTGTGAAAACAGACAGCACAGGGCTGTGCAACCCTACTGCCGGCACCATGTATCAGGCCATCAGCTCCACGCTTCCCACGCCTGTGGCCAGCTTTAAGGTGCCAGCAGCCGGCACTTTGCCAACCAATGGCATTGTTGTGGCAGCCAACGGCGGCTCAGATTATTTTTATGTACCCAGTCACGATCCTACTACGGTTAAAAATCTGGTTAAAACTTTGCAGCAACGGGAAGAGTATGGCGCCATTTTTGTAGACAGTCGCTACGGTGCCATTCCAGGTACCTTGACCATGGCCAATGTAAATCTGGAAAACGCCACCCGTCAGAACAATGGTCAGCCTGATGTGGTAGTGAGCTTTGCCTGGGACAACACCGTAACCATTCAGGGTATGCAGGGCATTGAATTTGAGAGTACCGGTGGCCAGCGTGGGATGCATGGCAGTTTTGGTCCCAATGATGTGCACAACACCCTCATTGCCAACGGACCCTCATTTAAAAATGCAGCCATCACCACCCCCTCAGGGAATGTGGATGTGGCGCCCACCGTGGCCTATTTGTTGGGGCTGTCCATGCCTCAGGCGGATGGTCGTGTATTAAACGAAGCGCTGATGTTGCCTGCCAGTGCCGCAACCCCCACCGTCACCGCCTCTACGATTAACCCCACCAGCGCTGCCACGGGGCTGTCCTTTGAGCTGCCCACCGATTTAACGGGTGCCACCAAAGACCCCGCTCTTACTACGGGCAGTTATACAATTAACCTTCAGGTGAAGGATTTGGTGGTGAACAACCTCACTTACCGCTACTTCGATTATGCAAAAGCGGTTCGCAACTAGTTGATGGTATTTTGAATTTTAAAAATGGAACTGATCGTTGAAAAATAAATCTGTGAAAAGCGCGCGGGGTTTGACGTTTTGGACCCTCGCGCTGCTAATGTCGGCAATTACCACGTGTTCCTTGGCAAACGAATTAAGGTTTGAGCAAGCATTCAGCGAGAAAGGCGAGTCCAACTCCCTTCACTTTACAGCGCAGTTTTTATCGCGCGGGACTTCGCATCAACTGGAATTGTGGCGCGACAAGGGGCGTCGCCTTAAACGCACCACTGATGACGCCATTGAGGTCTACGCGTTTCGTAAGCCAGGCGATGCGGAATATCACATGTCCATTCTGGATTTAAAAAAGAAGATCCACACCCGGGTCGACAGGACAAACTTGTATCGGATTGGAAATTTTACAGACTGGTTTGATCTGGCTCACGGTCTGAAGCACCCAGCGGGAAACTATCATTTGACGTCAGAAGAGGCTCCTGGCAATGCCCTCAAGGCTATTGCTTCCTGTAAATGGTACAGCCTAACCCAGGATGCGCCGGCCAACAGCACGCATATTTGCTGGAGTGAGGCGAGCCGCATTCCCTTGCTGATCCAGGATCAGAATGGCACTGTGGTTTGGAAAGTATTGGCAGTAGACCAAAAGCCAGTTTCCGCAAAAACCTTCGAGATTCATGATGAAGGGTTTGTTCGCAATGACGCCAACCAAGACATTGATCCAGACTAACCGGTAGAAGTTACTCCGCGTTGTAGTGACTCAATTCCAATTGATAGTGACGCTCATCCAATAAGGTGATGTGCGCGCGGCCCCCCACGGGCAATGTGATTTTGTCGCGCACATGGCCGAAGGGCAGGTTTTGCAGCACCGGACATTTCACCCAGCCTTTTAAGAAATCCAGCACACGCGTCAAGGTGTAAGGCGAAGCAGATGCTTGCGTGGGTTCGCAGCGATTAAATTGTCCCACCAAAATGGCGCGCTGCTTATCTAGAATGCCGGCGTGCAGCAGTTGGAGCAACATGCGCTCAATGCGGAAGGGTTCTTCGTTTACATCTTCAATAAATAAGATTCCATCTTCCACATCCGGCATGTAGGGCGTGCCCACCAAATGCGCAATCATGGACAGATTGCCACCCCAAATAACCCCTTCAATACCAGAGCCCACTTGCTCGCGCAGGATGTGGCCGGTTTCACCGTCGGAAGCCGAGAAAGGCATTTTGATGGCGGGGGTGGTGTGGGTGGCGCTTTGCAGCATCTTTTCAAAATGAATGTCATGCATGGGGCTGCGGTGATGATGTCCAAAATCAGGACAGGCCATGGGGCCGGCAAAAGTCACCATGCCGGTTTTGGCCAGCAGGGCCAAATGTAAGGCGGTTAAATCGCTAAATCCCACAATGCATTTGCGTGATTCGGCAATGGCATCAAAATCCAGGGCCGGTAGTAAACGCGTCATCCCGTAACCGCCACGCGCCGCCATAATCATGTCCACATGGGTGTTGGCCACCAAACGTTCAAAATCACGGCGGCGGTCGTAATCGGTGCCGGCAAAATAATCCACCCGATCGCGGGCGTGCGGGGCTTCAATGACGCGATAAGCGCGTTCGCTTAAATACAATAAGGCAATATCCAGCGCACCAGTTTGGCTGATAAATCCGGAAGGTGAGCAAATACCCAGACAGGCACCGGGCTTTAAACGACGGGGAAGGATAGGGGGTTTCATAGCGTTCTATTTTGGGATTGCGCATCCACCACCGTGAGCGCGGTCATGTTAACAATGCGCCGCACCGTGGCCGTGGGCGTGAGAATGTGGGCCGGGGCATTAATACCCAACAGAATAGGACCTACCGTAACGTTGTCACCAATTACGCGCACTAAGTTAAAGGAAATGTTGGCGGCATCGATGGTGGGCATTACCAATAAATTGGCGCGGCCTTTTAAACGCGAGCCGGGCATGACCCGTTGGCGAATTTCATCAGAAATGGCAGCATCGGCATGCATTTCACCATCGATTTCAAGTTTTGGTAGACGCGCTTGCACAAGGGTTAAGGCGCGTCTCATTTTAAGCGATGAAGGGGTATCGGCACTGCCAAAAGAGGAATGGGAGAGCATGGCCACGCGCGGCACAATCCCAAAACGCTGCACTTCCTCTGCTGCCATGGTGACGATGTCTGCCAGCTCTTCTGAGGTGGGGTCTGCATTCACATACGTATCGCATACAAAGAACGTCCCCTTGGGATTGAGCAGCATGTTCATGGCGGCAGGGGTAGAAACACCGGGTTTTAGGCCCAACACATTTTGCACATAATATAAATGTTCTGCATAGCGGCCGATGCAACCACAAATCATGCCGTCGGCTTCGCCGCGCTTCACCATCAATGCGGAGGTCAATGTGGGCTCGCGGTATACCTCATGCTTGGCCAAGTGCGGGGTGACGCCTTGACGCTCCATCATTTGGTGATAAAGCTGCCAATATTCGCGATACCGTGCATCGGAGTTCACGTTCACCATTTCAAACTCACGGCCTGCCTTAATGCGTAACCCCAAGCGTTTAATACGCAGTTCAATCACTTCGGGGCGACCAATCAGAATCGGCTTGGCCAAGCCTTCATCGCAGATGGTCTGCACCGCTTGCAACACACGCTCGTCTTCCCCTTCAGAAAAAACAATGCGCCGCGGTGAGGCTTTGGCGCGTGCAAACACTGGGCGCATCACCAAGCCTGAGTGATAGACAAATTGATTCAGCTTATCGTGATAGGCGGCCATATCGGTGATGGGGCTGGTGGCTACTCCACTGTCCATGGCGGCTTGCGCCACGGCGGAGGCAATTTTGACAATCAGGCGCGGGTCAAATGGTTTGGGGATCAGGTAATCCGCGCCGAAGGCGGTTTGGTCTTGACCATAGGCTTCCGCCACAATGTCCGATTGCTCGGCCTTGGCCAAATCTGCAATGGCTTGCACCGCCGCAATTTTCATGGGCTCATTAATGGTGGTGGCGCCCACATCCAAGGCCCCTCTAAAAATAAAGGGGAAACACAACACGTTGTTCACTTGGTTGGGGTAATCGGAGCGACCCGTGGCGATGATGGCGTCACTGCGCACAGAGCGCACATCCGCGGGTAATATTTCTGGATCGGGGTTGGCTAGAGCAAAGATCAGTGGGCGTGCGGCCATGGCTTTTACCATTTCGGGTTTTAGCACACCGCCTGCGGAAAGGCCCAAGAAAATGTCCGCATCGGGAATCACTTCTGCCAAGGTGCGCGCGGTGGTGTCTTGGCAGTAGCGCTCCTTGTTGGGATCCATAAGCGCCACACGACCGGTATACACCACGCCGGCTAAATCGGTGACGAAAATGTTTTTGCGCGGCACGCCCAGGGCTACCATCATGTCCAAGCAAGACAGCGCAGCCGCCCCCGCACCCGAGGTAACCAGTTTTACCTCGTTAATTTTTTTACCCACCACATGCAGGCCGTTTAATAACGCAGCACCTACAATAATGGCGGTGCCATGTTGATCGTCGTGGAAGACGGGAATTTTGAGGCGCTCGCGTAAGCGGCGCTCCACTTCAAAACATTCCGGTGCTTTAATGTCTTCTAAATTAATTCCGCCAAAGGTGGGCTCCATGGCGGCAATGGCATCCACCAATTTATCCACATTGGTTTCATTTAACTCGATGTCGAAGCAGTCAATACCAGCAAATTTTTTAAACAGAACCGCCTTGCCTTCCATGACGGGTTTGGCGGCCAAAGGGCCAATAGCACCCAAACCCAGCACCGCAGTGCCATTGGTAATCACCCCCACCAAATTGGCGCGCGCTGTGAGATGACGCGCTTCTGCGGGGTTCTCCACAATGGCTTCGCAGGCTGCCGCCACGCCTGGGCTATAGGCCAGGGCCAAATCCGCCTGCGTAGCCAAGGGCTTGGTGGGTGATATTTCAATCTTTCCCGGGGTGGGGTAACGGTGGTAATGCAGCGCATTTTTGCGCAAATCGTCCTGCATAATCAGTCCTCAAGCAGTTGCGGATGGGCGCAGACCCCGCGGGGCTTACTTCAGGCCATCCTAGCCCCTATGTTAAACTCAACACTACCCTTTAGGCGAGGCCTCCTTAATATGTCCGGTAATACGTTGGGTCGACTGTTTTGTGTCACCTCTTTTGGCGAAAGCCATGGCCCCGCTTTGGGCTGTGTGGTGGATGGCTGCCCCCCCGGACTGCCTCTTTCTGCGGAAGACATCCAACAAGAGCTTAACCGACGCAAACCGGGCACCTCGCGCCATGTCACTCAGCGTCGCGAATCGGACAGTGTGGAAATTTTGTCGGGCGTATTTGAGGGGCTGACCACTGGCACGCCCATTGGCTTGCTGATTCGCAATGAAGATCAGCGCAGTCAAGACTACAGCAAAATTGCCGGCGCTTTTCGCCCGGGACATGCGGACTACACCTACTTGCAGAAATACGGCATTCGCGATTACCGCGGAGGAGGGCGCGCCTCAGCACGCGAAACCGCAGTGCGCGTGGCGGCGGGTGCCATCGCCAAAAAATGGTTGCACGCTCGTTACGGCGTGGTAATTCGCGGTTATTTGGCGCAATTGGGGCCGCACGTGATTCCCTTTAAAAACTGGGAAGACGTCAATCAGAACCCTTTTTTTGCCGCCGATGCGGGTGTGGTAGAAAAATTGGAAACCTACATGGATGATCTGCGCAAATCGGGCGACTCCATTGGTGCGCGCATTAACGTGGAAGCCAGTGGCGTACCGGTGGGCTGGGGCGAGCCTGTGTATGACCGCTTGGATGCAGAAATTGCTTTTGCCATGATGAGCATTAATGCCGTCAAGGGTGTAGAGGTAGGGGATGGTTTTGCCAGCGTAAACCAGAAAGGCACCGAGCATGGTGATGAAATGAGCCCCTTAGGGTTTTTGAGTAACCACGCGGGAGGTGTGCTGGGTGGCATTTCTACCGGACAAAACATTAGGGTTAGCCTGGCCGTAAAGCCCACTTCCAGCATTCGGTTGCCGCGCAACAGTATTGATGTAGCGGGCCTGGCCGCCGAAGTGGCCACCACGGGGCGGCACGATCCCTGCGTGGGTATTCGTGCCACGCCTATTGCAGAAGCCATGCTGGCGTTGGTCCTGATGGACCATGCCCTGCGCCATCGGGCACAGAATGCGAATGTGGTGGCTCCCTTCCCACCTATCCCTGGAAGCGCCGGTTAGGGTTTTTTACTCCCACGAACCCTGTCCGGAGCGCCCTGTTTTGTGTCATAATTTACGGTCATCTTAAGGCTGTAACGTTATGAATCCACAAACACTCTACGAAAAACTTTGGCAAGCGCATGTGGTGCGTCAAGAAACCGACGACACCGCCTTGCTGTATATCGACCGCCATTTGGTGCATGAAGTGACCAGTCCTCAAGCCTTTGAAGGGTTGCGCATCGCCCGCCGCCCTTTGTGGCGCGTGGCCTCTATTTTGGCCACCACCGATCACAACACACCCACCACCGATCAAGACGTCATCGCGGACCCCATTTCGCGCTTGCAAGTGAGCACCTTGGATGACAATTGTGCGCTCTACGGCATCAACGAATTTCGCATGGGCGATGTGCGCCAAGGCATCGTGCATGTGATTGGCCCTGAACAAGGTGCCACGCTGCCGGGTATGACTGTGGTGTGTGGCGATTCTCACACCAGCACCCACGGCGCCTTCGCAGCCTTGGCCATGGGCATTGGCACTTCTGAAGTAGAGCATGTGTTGGCCACGCAAACCTTACTCTCCCGCAAAGCCAAAACCATGCAAGTGGTGGTGGAAGGCGCGTTGCCTCAAGGTGTCACCGCCAAAGACGTGGCGCTCTCCATTATTGGTCATATGGGCACCGCAGGGGGTACGGGGTACGCCATTGAGTTTGCGGGTTCTACCATTCGTGAGCTGTCTATGGAAGGGCGCATGACCTTATGCAACATGGCCATTGAAGCCGGTGCACGCGCAGGAATGATTGCGGTGGATGACACCACCATCCATTATTTAGAAGGTCGGCCCTTTGCTCCCAAGGATGCACTGTGGACGCAGGCCGTTACCTACTGGCGCACTTTAGTGAGTGATGCGGGTGCGGTATTTGATAAGGTGGTCACCTTCAACGCTGCCGCCATAGAGCCTTTGGTCACTTGGGGCACCTCGCCTGAAATGGTGGTGGGGGTCAATGCCCGCGTGCCCGATCCTCTTAAAGAAGCGGACCCCACGAAACGCGAAGGCATTGAGCGCGCGCTGCAGTACATGAACCTCACGGCCAACATGCCCATTAGCGACATTGTTATCGATAAAGTATTTATTGGCTCATGTACCAATTCGCGTATAGAAGATTTGCGTTCCGCTGCCGCTGTGCTAAAAGGCCGTCATGTGGCGGCCAATATTACCCAAGCCTTGGTGGTCCCCGGTTCTGGTCTGGTTAAGCTGGCCGCGGAAGCAGAAGGGCTTGATAAAATTTTTATGGCCGCCGGTTTTGAGTGGCGCAACCCCGGGTGCTCTATGTGTTTGGGCATGAACGAAGACCATCTCTCGCCCGGTGAGCGTTGCGCCTCCACGTCTAATCGCAATTTTGAAGGACGCCAAGGGCCGGGAGGGCGCACCCATTTGGTCAGCCCACAAATGGCCGCAGCCGCTGCAGTGGCGGGGCATTTTGTTGATGTGCGTACCTTGCTTAATTAAGGACTGAGTGCGATGAAAAAATTCACCACATTAACCGGACTCGTGGCCCCCATGGATCGCGCCAATGTCGATACCGATGCCATTATCCCGAAGCAGTTTTTAAAATCCATTCGCCGCACGGGGTTTGGGCCGCATCTGTTTGATGCCTTGCGCTACCTCGACGAAGGGCAGCCCGAACAAGACTGCAGCACGCGTCCCATTAACCCCGATTTTGTACTGAATGTGGCGCGCTATCAAGGTGCTGAAATTTTATTGACGCGCGAAAACTTTGGCTGTGGTTCCAGCCGCGAGCATGCCCCTTGGGCGCTGGAAGATTTTGGCATTCGCGCCTTAATCGCCCCATCGTTTGCTGATATTTTCTACAACAATTGTTTTAAGAACGGTGTGTTGCCGGTGGTGTTACCGGCCGCTGTGGTTGAGCAATTGTTCCAAGCGGTGGCAGCCCTTCCGGGATATCGCCTGACCATCGATTTGGAAAAGCAAACTGTGGTCACTACAGATGGGGTAAGTCACTCTTTTGCGGTGGATGAATTTCGTAAATATTGTCTGCTCAATGGGTTGGATGAAATTGGCTTAACCTTGCGTCATGCCGATGACATTCGCGCCTATGAAGTGCTGCGCGCCCAACGTGAACCTTGGCTGTTTGGAGTCTCTCAATGAAAATAGCGGTATTGGCCGGTGACGGCATCGGCCCTGAAATTGTTGCTGAAGCCCTCAAGGTATTGGCGCTTTTTAAAAGTGAAGGCCTGGATATTGAAACCACGGCGGCGGATGTGGGCGGTATAGCGGTAGACCATCATGGCGACCCATTGCCTGAGGCCACATTAAAACTATGCCAGATGTCGGATGCCATTTTGTTTGGTTCCATTGGCGGTCCGCAATACGACACCTTACCTCGCGAACTGCGCCCTGAGCGCGGCCTATTGCGCTTGCGCAAAGAATTGGATTTGTTTGCCAATTTGCGCCCGGCGCGGGTGTTTCCCCAACTAAGCGGTGCTTCTACTTTAAAACCGGAAGTGGTGGCGGGGCTGGACATCATGATTGTGCGCGAACTGACCGGTGATATTTACTTCGGTCACCCGCGCGGCATTGCGGTAAACGCAGCGGGATTGCGTGTGGGCACCAACACCATGGTGTATGACGAAGAAGAAATCAGGCGCGTGGCGCATTGGGGTTTTCAGGCCGCCCGCGCACGGCGCCGCGAATTGTGCTCGGTAGATAAAATGAATGTGTTAGAAGCCACACAGCTCTGGCGTGATGTGGTGGTGGAAGTGTCGGCCGAGTATCCCGATGTGAAGTTGACACATATGTTGGTGGATAATGCCGCTATGCAATTGGTGCGCAACCCCAAACAGTTTGACGTGATTGTGACGGGCAATTTGTTTGGCGATATTCTCTCTGATGAAGCCTCTATGCTGACAGGCTCCATCGGTATGCTGCCTTCCGCATCACTTAATGCGGCGGGTTTGGGGCTCTTTGAGCCCATTCACGGCAGCGCACCGGATATTGCTGGGCGCGGCATTGCCAACCCTTTGGCGCAGATTTTATCCTTGGCTATGATGTTCCAATATTCCTTGCGCCGCGCCGATTTGGCCCAGCGTGTTGAGCGCGCTGTAGAGGGGGTTCTGGAGCAGGGTTTGCGCACCGCCGATATTGCCACGAAGGGTGAAACAGTTTCCAGCACCAGCGAAATGGGCGATGCTGTGGTGGCCGCCTTACGCGCTTGAACGCACAGCGTATTGTGAAGGAGGGGTTATGTTAACAGTAGGACTAGTGGGTTGGCGCGGCATGGTGGGCTCGGTGCTTTTAGCGCGCATGCAAGAAGAACGCGACTTTGATGTGATTGATGCGGTGTTTTTTACCACCTCGCAAGCGGGTGCGCCTGGTCCCGACGTGGGTCGCGGCAGCGCACCCTTGCAAGATGCCCACGATTTGACGCGTCTGTCTTCTATGGATGTTATTTTGTCCTGCCAAGGAGGCGATTACACCGCCGAAGTATTTGGCCCTTTGCGTGCCATGGGCTGGAAGGGTTACTGGATTGATGCGGCTTCCAGTCTGCGCATGAAAGATCATGCCGTTATTATCTTAGACCCCGTCAACCGAGATGTGATTGATCAGGCGCTGGCGCGCGGCGCGCGTGATTTCATCGGCGGCAACTGCACGGTGAGCTTAATGCTTATGGCACTTTCCGGTTTATTCCGCGCCGGTTGTGTGGAATGGGTGTCGGCCATGACCTATCAAGCGGCTTCAGGGGCTGGTGCGCAGAACATGCGCGAATTGCTGCAACAAATGGGCGCCCTGCATGAAGAGGTGGCACCGCTTTTGATGGATCCGGCTTCTGCCATTTTGGATATTGACCGTCAGGTTGCAGAAAAACTGCGCAGTGGCACGCTGCCCATGAACCACTTCCGTAATGTGCCTTTGGCGGGCAGTCTTATTCCATGGATTGATTCAACGGTTGAAAATGGTCAGACTCGCGAGGAATGGAAGGGTGGTGCGGAGTGCAATAAAATTTTAGGCTTACCCGCCTTTCGCAGCCCCGGCAGCATTCCCGTGGATGGTCTATGTGTCAGAATTGGCGCCATGCGTTGCCATGCCCAAGGCCTCACCATTAAATTAAAGCGCGACATTCCCATGGGTGAGATTGAGCGCACAATCGCCAACGGCAATGATTGGGTAAAAGTCATTCCCAATCTCCGCGAAGACAGCGAGCGTGAATTAACCCCAGCTGCTGTGAATGGCACGTTAAGTGTGCCGGTGGGGCGACTGCATAAATTGGCTTTTGGTCCTGAATATTTGGGCGCCTTCACCGTGGGCGATCAGCTCTTATGGGGCGCGGCCGAACCGTTGCGCCGCATGTTGCGCATCTTGGTGGCTGCGTAATGCTGGAACAACTCAACGATTGGATGAATGGGTTGCTGGCCGGTCTGTTAGAGGTGTCATGGATTAATGAGGTTAATGACGCGTTGTTGGCCCATAGTACTGAAACAGCGCTGGTGGGTGTGTTGGTGGGGGTGGGTTTGTTTTTGTGGATGATATGGCGTATGGCCCGCGCACCTTTTAATTCAGATGCGTTGCACAACGCCGCATTTGAAAAAAAATTGGGCGTCTCGCGCGAAGACTTGGCTGAAGTGGGTTTGCCTATTTTAGTGCCCAAACAAGAGCCTGTTTTAAGTGCAACCCCCGTTCCCGGCTCATTGCAAGACCTCACCGATGATGAGCTGATTGTGGTGGCCCGCTATTGCATGTGGAAGGGTGATGCGGAAGGTGCGCGTGAGGCCATCGCACCGATTATGAATCACGGCGATGCCCTAACCCGGCGTGCGGCCTTGGCGCTCTTGGAAGGACGTTAAAACACATCATGCGCATCGCGCTGGGAGTGGAATATGATGGCACTGCCTTTTGTGGCTGGCAACGCCAACCAGGTAAGGCTTCTGTGCAAGAGGCCTTAGAAACCGCAGTGTCCGCCATTGCCATGGAAAATGTGAATGTGGTGTGCGCAGGACGTACCGATAGCGGTGTGCATGCCAGTGCGCAGGTGGTGCATTTTGACGCCCCCATAGAGCGACCCTTGACGGCGTGGGTGCGTGGTGTAAATGGATTGCTGCCCACTACCGTGGCGGTACTGTGGGCCCATCCCGTACCCAATGAATTTCATGCGCGCTTTGAGGCGCACTACCGCTCGTATCTGTATCGTTTGCTCAACCACTCTGTACGCCCGGCGTTGATGGCTGGAAAACTGGGGTGGTATCATCATCCGTTGGACTTGGGTTTGATGCGCGAAGGGGCTCAGTATTTGCTGGGGAGGCACGATTTTAGTGCTTTTCGCAGTTCGGAGTGCCAGGCCAAGACCCCCGTGAAAACGCTGCATGTGGCAGCCGTATCTCAGCGTGGGGCGTTATTTGCTTTTTCCTTTACGGCGGATGCGTTCTTGCAACATATGGTGCGCAACATGGTGGGGGCTTTGCTGGCCGTGGGGGCAGGCCGTGAAAAACCGCAATGGATTGAAGAAGTGCTGACCTCACGCAACCGCCGTTTAAATGCAGCGACGTTTTCCCCAGATGGATTAATTTTAACCGGGGTGGGCTATGACCCTAAGTGGCAATTGCCCGCCTTTCAAGACCGTTGGATAGATTCACCCCTAACATTGGATGACGCACCCCATGGCCACACGCATTAAAATTTGCGGCATGACCCGTCCTGAAGATGCCGAGATCGCCGCCTCTGCGGGAGCGGATGCCTTGGGTTTGGTGTTCTACGACAAAAGTCCACGCGCGGTGGGTTTGGCCTGTGCACTGGAAATTGCCGCAACGCTTCCCCCTTTCGTGTCTTTGGTGGGGTTATTTGTAAACGCTTCACCCCAATACATTGAATCGGTATTGTCTGTGCTGCGATTGGATGTCTTGCAGTTTCATGGAGAGGAAACTCCTGCGCAATGTGCCCGTTACAACCAGCCCTACATTAAGGTGGCGCGGGTGACGCCCCATCTTGATTTGCTACAATATGCAGTTGAGTATGTGGGTGCACGCGCTTTGCTGGTGGATGCCTATGTAGAAGGCGTGCACGGCGGTACCGGGCAATCTTTTGATTGGTCCTTGGTTCCACAAAAACGTCCTTTGCCGATTATTTTATCTGGGGGTCTGACCCCGAACAATGTAGTCGCTGCCATGCAGGCGGTGAAGCCTTGGGCTGTGGATGTGAGTAGCGGAGTGGAATCGTCCCCTGGCATTAAAGATCCTGTTTTAATACGTGAATTTATACGAGGAGTGAGGAATGAAGATTTACGACATGCCTGATCCCCAGGGGCACTTTGGCCCCTATGGTGGCACCTTCGTTTCAGAAACATTGATTGCCGCTATTGATGAATTAAAAACACAATATCTGCGCTATCGGGATGATCCTGAATTCAAGGCGGAGTTTGCCTATGAGCTTAAGCATTATGTGGGCCGCCCCAGCCCTATTTATCACGCCAAACGTTTGTCGGAGTCATTGGGGGGCGCACAAATTTATTTGAAACGCGAAGACTTGAATCATACCGGTGCGCATAAGGTGAACAACACTGTGGGGCAGGCCATGTTGGCCCGTCGCATGGGCAAGCCGCGTGTAATTGCAGAAACTGGCGCCGGTCAGCATGGGGTAGCCACCGCCACCGTGGCCGCCCGGTACGGCATGGAGTGTGTGGTGTATATGGGCTCGGAAGACATCAAACGCCAAGCGCAGAATGTGTATCGCATGAAGTTGTTGGGCGCCACCGTGGTGCCTGTGGAAAGTGGCTCTAAAACGCTTAAAGATGCGTTAAACGAAGCCATGCGCGATTGGGTTACCAACGTGCACAATACTTTTTATATTATCGGCACTGTGGCGGGCCCTCATCCATACCCCATGATGGTGCGTGACTTTAACTCTGTGGTGGGAACGGAATGCCTCACACAAATGCCCGAGATGGTGGGGCGTCAACCCGATGTGGTGTTGGCCTGTGTGGGCGGGGGTTCTAATGCTATGGGCATTTTCTACCCCTACATTGGCCATTCAGATGTTCGCCTGATGGGCGTAGAAGCGGGTGGCGAAGGGATTGCCACAGGTCACCACGCAGCCTCACTATCGGCCGGATCACCGGGTGTGTTGCACGGCAACCGCACATACTTAATCCAAGATGCCAATGGTCAGATTATTGAAACCCATTCCATTTCAGCAGGCCTGGATTACCCGGGTGTAGGCCCTGAGCATGCTTGGCTAAAAGACACTCACCGTGCAGAATATGTCGCCATTAATGATGATGAAGCGCTGCACGCTTTCCATACCTTATGCCGTATGGAAGGAATTATCCCGGCCTTGGAATCCAGTCACGCTGTGGCGCAGGCCATGAAGATGGCGCCCACCATGAGTGGCGATACAATTCTGTTGGTGAATTTATCCGGACGAGGCGACAAGGATATGGCCACCGTGGCCGAGCGCAGCGGTTTAACCCTGTAAGAATGATCAGATTGTTTTTAGGAGTCATGTGTGTCGCGAATTTCAGCTACATTTAAACAATTATCCAGCCAGGGGCGCAAAGCGCTCATCCCTTTTTTTTCTGTGGGCGACCCCACCTTGGCATTATGTGTGCCCACCATGCATGCCATGGTGAAAGGCGGAGCCAATTTAATTGAGTTGGGCGTACCGTTCTCCGACCCCATGGCGGACGGCCCCACCATTCAACGTTCTAGCGAGCGCGCCCTTAAAAACGGCGTCAGTTTGCGTGATGTGTTGCATGCTGCTGCAGAATTTCGCAAAACAGACGATCAAACGCCTTTGGTACTGATGGGCTATGCTAACCCGGTAGAACAAATGGGACGCGCTGAGTTTGCAAGAGTTTGTGCTGAGTCGGGTGTGGACGGCGTGCTCATTGTAGATTATCCACCAGACGAAGCGCGCGATTTGGCCCTCCATCTGGCCCCGCGTCATGTGGATTCTATTTTTTTGCTCTCACCCACATCTACAGACGCGCGCATGCGCGAAATTTCTGAAATGGCTACTGGGTACATTTATTATGTGTCCTTGCGTGGCGTGACCGGTGCGGGCAACATTGATGTTAAGGATGTGGCCCAGCAAATCGGTCGTATCAAAGCCGTTGCAAAAGTGCCGATAGGCGTGGGTTTTGGAATACGCGATGGCGCCACAGCCCGTTTATTATCAGAAGTGGCCGATGCTGTGGTGGTGGGGTCTCGCATTGTGGAAGAAATAGAAGCCAGCGCAGCAGCTGAAGTACCGGCGCGCGTGGGCGCACTCCTGAATCAATTTCGCATAGCCATGGACGCCTAATCAATGAGTTGGTTTAAAAAATTACTCCCCCCCCGCATTAAACGCGACAAGCATAACAGCAAGGGCTCTGTGCCTGAAGGGTTGTGGGTGAAATGCGGTTCTTGCGAAGCGGTTCTGTATCGTTCTGATCTGGAAAGTAACTTTCATGTGTGCCCCAAATGCAATCACCACATTCGCGTTAATTCGCGCACCCGCTTAGATGGCTTTCTAGACCCTGAGGGCCGCTTTGAAATTGGCTCTGAAGTAACGCCTGTGGATACCTTAAAATTTAAAGACAGTCGGCGCTACAGTGAGCGCCTGGAAGAAGCCACGCAAAACACCGGCGAAACGGATGCCTTGGTGGTGGTGCAGGGCACACTGAATGGTTTGCCTTTGGTGGCCGCAGCCTTTGAGTTTGACTTTATGGGGGGCTCCATGGGCTCTGTGGTAGGCGAGCGCTTTGTACGTGCAGTAGAAGCAGCGGTGGACCAGAAGTTGCCTTTTGTATGCTTTTTGGCCAGTGGTGGCGCGCGCATGCAAGAAGGGTTGCTCTCGCTGATGCAGATGGCCAAAACCTGTGCGGCCCTCACACACCTCTCTGCCGCACGTTTGCCCTTTATTTCAGTGCTGACAGACCCCACCATGGGAGGCGTATCCGCCAGTTTTGCCATGATTGGCGATGTGGTCATTGCCGAGCCCAATGCCCTAATTGGGTTTGCAGGACCGCGGGTGATTGAGCAAACCGTGCGTGAAGTATTGCCTGAAGGGTTTCAGCGTTCTGAGTTTTTATTGCAAAAAGGCGCCATCGATATGATTGTGGACCGCCGCATGATGCGCGAGCGAATCACTAATTTGTTGAGTCAACTGACACAGGCTGAGGCTATTGTTGCATGAAGCCGTCTTTAACATCGCAAGAGCAAGCATTGCGCAGTCAGGGGCGTCACCGCATGATTGGGGCTGCTATTATTATGCTTATGGTGGTGTTGCTGCTGCCCATGATTCTCAATCATGCGACAACCCCTAAACTCCCTGAAGCCACAGAGCCTGCACCCGACTCACTGCCCACTGCCGTGGTACTGCCCAGTCCCAACCCCATTCCCGTCATCACTGAGGCGGAACCCACTGCCAAACCCTTGACTGTGGATGTGGGCGCCCAGATGGTTGCCCCAAACACGACTGTTGCTGCCCCGACTGCTTCTGCATCCACCCTACCAACACCCACGCCACCCACACCAACCACGACGCCTGCAGATAGCGCAACACCTGCAGCCGGCGGCATGATGCTGCAAGTGGGTGTGTTTTCTAATCCAGATCGGGCAGCGTCTTTGGCCAAACGTCTTAATAAGCAAGGCATTCATACGGTCAGTGAAGTGGTTCACCATGAGAACGGTGATCGCACCCATGTGCGCGTGGGGCCCGTGGCCAATCGCGCAGAAGCCGCAGACATGAAAGCCCGCCTAGAAAAAATTGGCGTTGCCGCAGTCATTCAAGCGCACTGATGGACTTATTAAACTCCATAACCTGGGTGGATTATGTGGCGTTGATCGTGATGCTGTTGTCCATAGCTTTTGGTTTAATGCGTGGTTACGTTAAGGAATTAATAGCCTTGTCCAGTTGGGCGGTAGCGTTTTTATTGGCACGCTACGCCAGTCCCATGGTGGTGCCTTGGTTGGCCCATATCATCAGTAACGAAATGGGCCAATGGGTAACGGCTTACATCAGCTTGTTTGTGCTGGGCCTTATTCTCATGACATTACTGGGTTACGGTCTTAGCTCCTTGGTGGAGAGCGTGGGGTTGGGTGGGCTGAATCGTCTGCTGGGCGCGCTATTTGGCGCATTGCGCGGTTATTTAATCCTCTTGGCCCTGGCAATGTTGGCCGGCTTAACGCCCATCCCCACGCAAACCGCTTGGAAAAAAGCCTATTCCACCCCCGCCTTAATGTGGGGATACCAACTCATTACCCCTTATTTGCCCAACGCTATACGCCAGCGCATCTATTTTTAGACACAGTACTGCTCAGGACAGGGTAGAATACGCAAGTCTTGAACCCAATTTGATCCGGGAGCTTGCGGCACTATGTGCGGAATTGTCGGAATCGTTGCCAAAACACCCGTTAATCAGTTGCTCTATGACGGACTGCAATTGCTGCAGCATCGCGGTCAGGATGCGGCGGGCATTGCTACCGCCGACGGCAATACTTTCCACATGCATAAAGGCTTAGGCTTGGTGCGTGATGTGTTCCGTACCCGTGACATGCGCGGACTAGAGGGCAATCTGGGCATCGCCCATTGTCGTTACCCCACCGCCGGTTCGGCCCGTTCTCCCGCCGAAGCCCAACCCTTTTACGTTAATTCCCCCTTTGGTATTGTATTGGGCCATAACGGCAACCTCACCAACTCCGATCATTTGCGCGCTGAAATTTTTGAACAAGATCGTCGCCACGTGAATACCAATTCCGATTCTGAAGTGCTGCTTAACGTGCTGGCCCATGAGCTGCAAGAGGCTGCTGAAGGCCATAAGCTGGATCCCGCCGCTATTTTTAAAGCCGTCTCGCAGGTGCACCGCCGCTGCCATGGCGCTTATGCCACGGTGGCTTTGATTGTGGGGCATGGCTTATTGGCCTTTCGTGATCCGCATGGCATCAGACCGCTGGTCATCGGCCGCAACGTTACCGCCATGGGCACCGAGTTTATGGTGGCCTCCGAAAGCGTCGCTTTAGATGCCTTGGGTTTTCAATTGCTGCGCGATGTAGAGCCTGGCGAGGCGATATTGATTGACGAGAGCGGAAACTTCTATAACCGCCAATGCGCTGATGCGCCACAAAAGAACCCTTGTATTTTTGAATACGTGTACTTGGCTCGTCCTGATTCGGTAATGGACGGCATTTCGGTGTACGAAACACGGCTTAGGATGGGCGAGAGTTTGGGTGAAAAAATCCGCCGCATCTGCCCCAATATTGTGATTGATGTGGTCATCCCCATTCCCGACACCAGTCGCCCCAGCGCCTTGCAATTGGCATTGAAGTTGGGCGTGCCCTATCGCGAAGGGTTTATTAAGAATCGCTACATTGGCCGCACGTTTATTATGCCCGGCCAAGCGGAGCGTAAAAAATCGGTACGCCAAAAACTCAATGCCATTGGTTTTGAGTTTAAGGGCAAGAATGTGTTGTTGATGGATGATTCCATTGTGCGGGGGACTACCAGCCGTGAAATTGTTCAGATGGCCAGAGATTGTGGTGCACGGCAAGTGTATTTTGCATCCGCCGCACCCCCCGTACGTTTCCCTAATGTGTATGGTATTGATATGCCGTCTCGCCACGAACTCTTGGCCACCGGACGTACGGATACCGAGATTGCCCTAGAGATTGGCGCAGACGCGGTGTTCTATCAAGACCTTTCTGATTTGATTGATGACGTGGGCGGGAAGAATTCTGGCATCACTCAATTTGATGCGTCCTGTTTTGATGGCCACTATATTACCGGTGATATCACAGCGGAATACTTAGCCGGCATTGAAGCCAGTCGACGCGATGGCGAAACTTTTTCTGATGGCGATTCGGCCCAACAACTCGATCTTAATCTGAGTGCGGTAGAATCATCCTGATGAATTGTTTTTTTACCAGGTATTCACCATGACAGATAAATTAGATCTGGATACTTTGGCCGTTCGGGCCGGTATTCATCGCAGTCAGTTCAACGAGCATTCTGAGGCGCTTTACCTCACCTCAAGTTATGTGTTCAACAATGCCCAACAGGCGGCAGAGCGCTTTGCCAACCGCGAACCGGGCAATATTTACTCGCGCTTCACCAACCCCACCGTAACCGCTTTTCAAGAACGCTTGGCGGCCTTAGAAGGTGGTGAGTCCTGCATCGCCACCGCCAGCGGCATGTCCGCTATTCTGACCACTGTCATGGGGCTTTTAAAGGCGGGCGATCATATCGTCACCTCGCATAGTATTTTTGGTGCATCGGTGCAATTGTTTGCCAACATCATGGCGCGCTTTGGTGTGGAAACATCGTTTGTGGCCTTAAGTGACCTGAAGGCTTGGGAAGCGGCGGTGCGCCCCAACACGCGTATGTTTTATTTGGAAACACCGTCCAACCCCACTATGGAGTTGGTGGACATTAAAGCGTTATCGCACATGGCCCATGCCGCGAAAGCCACGTTGGTGGTAGATAATTGTTTCTGCACGCCTATTTTGCAACGTCCACTTGATCTGGGCGCAGACATCGTGATTCATTCCGCTACCAAATATTTAGACGGACAAGGGCGTGTATTGGGTGGCGCTATTGTGGGTTCGCAAGCCCTATTAGGGGAGGGCATCGCACATTTCTTGAGAACCGCGGGCCCCACCCTAAGCGCTTTTAATGCTTGGGTGCTGTTAAAAGGGCTGGAAACCTTACGCATTCGTATGGATGCGCAAAGCGCCACGGCATTAGCCCTGGCTTCTTGGTTAGAACAACACCCCTCAGTGTCGCGTGTAGTTTATCCCGGGCTAAAATCACACCCGCAACATGAGTTGGCCCAGCGTCAGCAAAGCGGCGGCGGTGCTATGGTCGCCTTTAATGTGAAAGGCGGGCAGAAGAAGGCTTGGCAGGTGATTGATTCCACAAAAGTGATTTCGATTACCGCTAACTTGGGCGATACCAAAACCACCATCACCCATCCGGCCACGACCACTCATGGACGCTTGTCTGATGAGGTGCGCATGGCAGCGGGTATTGGCCCTGAAATGGTTCGTGTTTCAGTGGGGCTGGAATCTTTGGCAGACCTGCAGCATGATTTGGCGCGCGGTTTGGATTAGGGCAGTGGAATAGCGCGACACCCCTCAGAGTCGCAGTACAGATATCCCGCACGAGTAGCCGTCCAATCGGTAAGTACCCAACGCTCACAGCTGTGATCGTCTAAATGATACACATGACGTGCTGGTCGATGGGTGTGGCCATGAATGAGGCGCGGGAATTCATACTTACGCAGTAAGTCGGTTACCGTGTGCAGTGCCACATCCATAATTTCTGCGCTTTTGCCTTTCTTCGCTTTACTGCTCATGTCGGTGGCTTCGCGTGCCATTTTATGGCGTTCTTCCAAAGGTAGGGCCAACACCTGCCTTTGCCATGCACTGCTGCGCACTTGTTTGCGGTAGGTCATATAGGCCGTGTCCCCGGTGCACAGCGTGTCCCCGTGACACAGAACAGTGTGGGTGTCGTACAGCGTCAATTCCGTGGGGTCGGTTAATAATGTGGCTCTACAGGCGCTAGCAAAGGCGGTTCCCAATAAGAAATCACGGTTGCCGTGCATAATAAACAAGGCTGTTCCCGATGCGGAGAGTGCGGCAAGGGCGTCGACAATTTTACGGTTAAAAGGGGTGGGGATGTCATCGTCACCCACCCAGAATTCAAACAGATCGCCTAAGATGTAAAGCGCTTCAGCCTCGCGTGCAGGACCGCTTAGAAACTCCAGAAAACGCTTGCGCGTGGTTGGGGTTTCTTCGCTTAAATGCAGGTCGGAAATGAAGAGCGCGTGGGGCACGGAACCTCAGACCAGGGTAGCGCTTTCGATGACCACATCTGTGGTAGGAACATCGGAGTGCCCTGCGCGGTTGCCAGTGGGTAACGCTCTAATTTTATCCAACACATCTTGCCCTTCCACAACTTTTCCAAATACGCAGTAACCAAAACCATCAGGGCTGGCGCTGCGAAAATTCAAAAAATCATTTTTCTTAATGTTAATAAAGAATTGTGCGGTGGCAGAATGAGGGTTAGAAGTGCGCGCCATGGCGATGGTGTAGAGATCATTGGTTAAACCATTGGCTGCTTCATTCTCGATTTGCTCGCGCGTACTCTTCTGCTTCATGCCGGGCTCAAAACCACCGCCTTGAATCATGAAGCCATCAATCACCCGATGAAAAATGGTGTTGTTATAAAAACCTGAAGCCACATATTCTAAAAAGTTGGCAACGGTTGCGGGTGCTTTTTCAGCGTTTAGTTCTAGTACCAGATCACCCATATTGGTTTTAAGACGGACCATGATTTCTCCTGTTAATTGACTTTTTCTGCTTTGGTTTTTAATGCGGTGTTGGTGCTGTCTAGCTTTAAGGCGCTGTCGTAGGCTTGACGCGCCATGGCGCGATATAGATCGCCTAAGTTTTCATATGCGGTGGCGTAATTGGGCTGTACCAGCAAGGCGGTTTCTAATGTTTTACGGGCATCATCCAAGCGCCCTTGGCTGGCATAGAGCACAGCCAAATTATTGTAAGGTGCCGCCATTTCAGGGAAGCTTTCAATGAGGGCCTCAAGGACTGCAATGGCATCATCGACCCGACCTAATTGAGTTAGTGCCTGGGCTTTTATAAAAGCCACGCCACCATTACGGGGGTTCTGTTCTAAGAATTGGTTGGCCGCTGCCAAAGCCTCTTGGGTTTTGCCGTCGTTATAGAGCTTCTGAATACTTTTAACGCTAGCCGCTGCCACGTCTGTAGCCATGGGTTGGGCGGTGACTACGTTGCTTGGGGTGGCCACAGGGGTGATTGCTAGCGGAGCCGCATCAATGGGCGGATCCGTAGGGGTAAGGACGGGCTCAGCGGCCCAAGTGGCTAAGGGAAACAAAATCACCCAAAATGTTAAAGCGTGACCGCAACGCGAGAGGCTAAAAACCATATCGTGATATACTCTTAGATTATTTTATTGCCATATTTTTTAATTATATCAACAAACTGCGTCACATTCCAAGCCCTGTTTTCAGGTTAACTTGGAGGGGCGCCTATTAAAACCATGCTCAGTCTGTACAACTCTTTAACGCGCAGCAGCGCCCCATTTCAGAGCATTGAACCCGGAAAAGTCCGTATGTACGTGTGCGGAATGACCGTCTATGATCGCTGCCATTTGGGCCACGCCCGTATGTTGGTTAACTTTGACGTGGTATTTCGCTGGTTAAAAATATCCGGTTACGTCGTCACCTATGTGCGCAACATTACCGATATTGATGACAAAATCATTGCCCGCGCTGCCGAAAACCACGAATCCATTGGCGAGCTGACCAATCGTATGATTGAGGCCATGCATGCGGATTTAGCCTTGTTGGGGGTCCTGCCTCCCACGTTTGAGCCGCGCGCCACCGACCATGTGCCGGGCATGATCCGCATGATTGAAACGCTGATCACCGGCGGTTTGGCGTACACGGGCGCTAATGGGGATGTGTATTACTCGGTGCGCGATTTTCCAGGCTATGGAAAACTCTCCGGCAAATCGTTAGAAGATTTGCGCGCCGGTGAGCGTATTGCGGTGGATGGTTTCAAAAAAGACCCGCTTGATTTTGTATTGTGGAAATCTGTTAAACCCGGCGAGCCCTCATGGCCCTCTCCGTGGGGCGATGGACGGCCGGGATGGCATATTGAATGTTCGGTCATGAGTGAATGTTTTTTAGGCGCGCATTTTGACATTCACGGTGGCGGGCATGACTTGCAATTTCCGCATCATGAAAATGAAATTGCGCAAAGCGAAGGTGCTCATGGCCATCAATTTGTAAACGTGTGGATGCACAACGGATTTCTGCGTGTCCAGAATGAAAAAATGTCTAAGTCACTGGGCAACTTCTTCACTATCGACGATGTGTTGAAAGTATTTGATGCAGAAGTGGTGCGCTTCTTTTTGCTGCGTGGACATTATCGCAGCCCTCTCAATTACACGGACGCTCATTTGGAAGACGCCCGTCAGGCTCTAAATACGCTGTATACGGCCTTGCGCGGGCGCAATTTGTCCGCTGGCGCGATTGATTGGAGCGACCCTGCAGCGCAACAATTTAAAGAAGCCATGGATGACGATTTAAATACCTCAGAGGCAGTGGCGGTGTTGTTTGGTTTGGCACGTGACGCCAACCGTGCGCTTAGCGACTCTTCGGCCAGTGACGCGGCGGCCACGCAATTGTTTCGCTTAGGCGGTGTGCTGGGGTTGTTGGAAAAAGACCCCACGCGCTGGACCCAAGAGGGGGCCGGACGTGTGCAAGCCCTGTTGGCCGATAGCGGTGCGGATGCGGCACGTATTGAAGCACTCATTGCTGAACGTAAGGCTGCGCGCTGGGCTAAAAACTTTGCCGAATCAGACCGTATTCGCGATGCCCTGTTGGCTGAAGGGGTGACGCTGGAAGACGGTCCTTTGGGCACCACATGGCGACGCGGTTAATTACGGCGAGTTAAAGAATTCTCGCACCTTATCCATGAAGGTTTTGGCGCGCGGACTATGGGTATCGCTGCCCAGCGTAGACGCTTCTAATTGACGCAGCAATTCTTTTTGCGCCTCCGTAAGATGCACCGGTGTTTCTACTGTGACATGACACATTAAGTCGCCATAACCACTGCTGCGCAAGGCTTTAATTCCTTTGCCACGCAAGCGGAATACTTGCCCGGTTTGCGTTTCGGGTGGAATCTTGAGCTTGGCTTGTCCGTCTAGCGTGGGAATGCCTATTTCGCCACCCAAAGCCGCTAACCCGTAACTGATGGGCATTTCGCAATGCAAATCCGAGCCTTCACGTTCGAAGACACTGTGCGGGCGAATCTGCACCACCACATACAAATCTCCTGGCGGCCCCCCCGCCACACCATGCTCACCCTCACCTGTTAAGCGGACACGGTCGCCTTGGTCGATGCCGGCAGGAATTTTAACGGAGAGTGTTTTGTAACGCTTAACGCGGCCCACGCCTTTACAATCCACGCAAGGACTGGCAATGGTTTTTCCGGCCCCGTGACAAACAGGGCAGGTTTGTTGAATGGAGAAGAAGCCTTGTTGCATACGCACTTGGCCTTGTCCTCCGCAGGTGCCGCAGGTAACAGGCTGTGTACCCGGCTTAGCGCCCGAGCCATTACAGGTGGTGCAAGTTTCCATAGCTGGAATACGAATTTGTGTTTCCGTGCCACGTGCCGCTTCTTCCAGACCAATTTCTAAGTTATAGCGCAGGTCGGCGCCGCGATACATGCCACCGCTTTGACGTCCGCGCCCCGCTGCTTGGCCAAACAGATCGCCAAAAATATCACCAAAGGCGTCAGAAAAGCCGCCGCCCACGCCCCCAAAACCGGGGCCGCCGGGGCCGCCTCCTTGGCTAGGATCTACACCAGCATGACCAAAGCGGTCATAGGCGCTGCGCTTTTCGCTATCGGAAAGGACTTCGTAAGCTTCCTTAGCCTCTTTAAATTGGCCCTCGGCTTTGGCGTTGTCTGGATTACGATCCGGATGGTATTTCATGGCCAGCTTGCGGTATGACTTCTTGATTTCTTCTTCAGAAGCGTCCCGGTTAAGCCCCAAAACTTCGTAGTAGTCGCGTTTACTCATGATCAAAGGCCCGAAATGCGAAAGGGCCGACAACCCGTTAGGCGCGGGTTAAGCGCGTAAGGGAATGCCGGCCGGGTTGCGGCAATGCCGATTATTTTTTGTCCTTCACTTCTTCAAACTCAGCATCAACAACATTGTCTTCATTTTTATGGGTGCTGCCAGCAGCTGCTGTTCCGTCGCTATGGGCACCCCCTTGCGCAGCGCCGGCCGCTGCTTGCGCATCGGCGTACATCTTCTCGGCCAATACATGGCTGGCGGTGGAAAGCGCTTCGGTCTTGGCGGGCATCTCTTCCAGCTTATCCGCTTTTAAGGTTTCTTCTGCGTCTTTCAAGGCCTCTTCAATCTTAGTTTTTTCTTCTGCAGTAATCTTGTCGCCATGTTCTTTTAGTGTTTTGGTAACGCTGTGAATAAGGGCTTCTAAGCCGTTGCGCGTGTTTACCGCTTCTAAGGTTTTCTTATCTTCTTCCGCATGCTCTTCTGCATCCTTCACCATGCGTTGAATTTCCCCTTCCGACAAACCAGAATTAGCCTTGATGGTGATCTTGTTTTCTTTGCCCGTGGCTTTGTCTTTGGCATTAACATGCAATATACCATTGGCATCAATATCAAAAGTCACTTCAATTTGCGGCATGCCGCGCGGTGAGGGCGGAATATCGCTGAGGTTAAATTGACCCAAGCTCTTGTTGCCCGAGGACATGTCACGCTCGCCTTGCAACACATGAATGGTCACGGCGGACTGGTTGTCATCGGCAGTAGAAAACACCTGCGAAGCCTTGGTGGGAATAGTGGTGTTCTTGTGAATCAGCTTGGTCATCACGCCGCCCAAAGTTTCAATGCCCAGCGACAAGGGCGTCACATCCAACAGCAATACGTCTTTCACATCGCCTTGCAGCACACCGCCTTGAATGCCGGCGCCAATGGCCACCGCTTCATCGGGGTTTACGTCTTTGCGCGGTTCGCGACCAAAGATTTCTTTCACGCGATCTTGCACTTTAGGCATGCGCGATTGACCGCCCACCAGAATAACGTCAGAAATGTCGCTGATTTTCACGCCTGCATCCTTGATGGCCATTTCGCAAGGGCCAATGGTGCGGGCAATCAATTCTTCCACCAAACTTTCCAGTTTGGCACGCGTCATCTTCACCACCAAATGCTTAGGTCCTGAAGCATCGGCGGTGATGTAGGGCAGGTTTACTTCGGTTTGTTGCGATGAGGACAACTCAATCTTGGCTTTTTCTGCTGCTTCTTTTAGGCGTTGCAGGGCCAACACGTCCTTGCGCAGATCAAGACCGTTTTCACGCTTAAACTCATCGGCCAAGAAATCAATGATACGCATATCAAAATCTTCGCCACCCAAGAAGGTGTCGCCGTTGGTGGAGAGCACTTCAAATTGATGCTCGCCATCCACTTCGGCAATTTCAATAATAGAAATATCAAAGGTGCCGCCGCCCAAGTCATAGACGGCAATTTTGCGGTCGCCTTCTTTCTTATCCATCCCAAAGGCCAAAGCCGCTGCAGTGGGTTCGTTAATAATGCGCTTTACTTCAAGGCCTGCGATGCGTCCTGCATCCTTGGTGGCTTGCCGTTGACTGTCGTTAAAGTAGGCGGGCACGGTAATGACCGCTTCCGTCACTTCTTCGCCCAAGTAATCTTCGGCGGTTTTTTTCATTTTTTGCAGAACCGCGGCCGAAATTTCTGGGGGCGCCATTTTGCGGCCTTGGGCTTCTACCCAAGCATCGCCATTGTCGGCCTTGACGATGCTGTATGGCACCATCTTGATGTCTCGTTGCACCATGTCTTCGGCAAACTTACGGCCGATGAGCCGCTTCACTGCAAACAAGGTGTTGCGTGGGTTAGTGATGGCTTGGCGTTTGGCTGGCGCACCCACAATCACCTCACCGTCGTCCATATAGGCCACGATGGAGGGGGTGGTGCGAGTGCCTTCAGCGTTTTCAATCACCTTGGGCTTGCCGTTTTCCATAACGGAAACGCAGGAGTTGGTGGTGCCCAAGTCAATACCGATAATCTTGCCCATGTTGTCTACCTCAAAAAAGTTTAAATGTTCTCATGCACAGTAAATAAGGTTGTTTTGCTCAAATTCAAGAGGTCTGTTTTATTGGGGTCAGACCCCCCTAGGGGTCTGACCCCACGGATTACCCCAAGGCCTTGGACACTGTTACCAAGGCTGGGCGCAGAACCCGCTCGTGCAAGGCGTAACCGCGCTGCAAAACGGATAGCACCGTGCCGGGAGCTACGCTAGCGTCTTCTAGGCTGGCAATGGCCTGATGGCGATTGGGGTCAAATTTTTCGTTTACGGGGTTGATGGTGCTGATGTTGAATTTCTCGAAAGCACTGGTCAGTTGGCGGGCTGTGAGCTCTACCCCGCTGCGATAAGTGTCGAGGGCGGCCTCTTTTACTGCAAGCGCGGCTTCTAGACTATCCATAACAGCCAGCAGCTCGGCACCAAACGATTCCACGGCAAATTTACGTGAGTGGACCAAGTCTTGAGCGGCGCGCTTGCGCACGTTCTCGGTTTCAGCCTTGGCACGTAACCAACCATCCTCTTTTTCTCGGGCCGCTTCTTCGGCTGCATTGAGGGCTGCCAAAGCCTGTTCCAACGTCATTTCTGGAATAGCGGCGGCCTCGGGGGCTGCATCCGGGTTTTCGGGGGTGTTGGCTTCCATTACACAATCTCCAATTAAAAGTTTGGGGTCAGACCCCATATGGGGTCTGACCCCTAAGGTTCAAGGGGTGGAGGTTAAAAAGACGAGGTTTAGCGAAGTGCGCCGGCGCTTAAGGCGCGATTTTGCGTGTGTTCGGCCTCTAATTGGGCCTGTTGTGGCGTCCAGCGGGGGTCCAACCAACCACCCAAATGGTCTAGGGCGATTTCAGTTAGTGCACCAATCCAGGCCGGGCTGTCATTCAAGGCGGGGATGTAATGATATTCACGGCCCCCGTCGGAGTGAAAGGCGGCTTTTACTTCCATGGCGATTTCTTCTAAGGTTTCTAGGCAATCCGCTGGAAAACCTGGGCAGATCACATGCACATTGCCCACGCCAGCTTTGGCCAATTGGCGCACCGTGGCTTCGGTATAGGGTTTAACCCATTCGGCGCGACCAAAGAGAGATTGAAATGACACCACATATTGATCGGCATGCAACCCCAAAGACTCCGCCAGCAAGCGCCCGGTTTTAAGGCATTCGCAGTGGTAGGGATCGCCTTTGTCTAAGGTGTAGCGCGGCACCCCATGAAAGCTCATGACCAATTTATCGGGGCGACCGTGCACAGCCCAATAGGCTTCGACGCTGTTTTTTAAGGCGCTAATGTAGGCGGGGTGGTCGTGATAATGGCGCACAACACGAATGCCGGGCACGTTGCGCCAGCGTGCCAAGGCCGCGAAGAGAGCGTCCATGGAGGAGGCAGTGGTGCTGGCAGCATATTGCGGGTAGAGCGGCAGCAATAAAATACGATCACAGTTGTCTTTTTTGAGTTGTGCCACACCCGCCTCAATGGAGGGTTGGCCGTAGCGCATGGCATAAGCCACTGCCACAGGGGAGGCCGCATGGTCGCGCAGCCGGGTGGCCAGCGCCATGGCTTGACGCTCGGTATTCACGCGCAGAGGCGAGCCCTCGGCAGTCCAAATGGTGGCGTATTTATGTGCCGATTTTGTCGGGCGGGTGTTGAGAATAATGCCGTTTAAAATAAGCCACCACAGAGGGCGCCAAATTTCTACCACCCGTGGATCGCTTAAAAATTGCTTGAGATAACGGCGCAGAGCCCCTTTTTCGGGGGCGTCCGGCGTGCCAAGGTTAACCACCAACACACCGGTTTTAAGCGGTGTGCCATGAACAGTATCGGGTTCGGGAAAGTAGCGTGCCATGATTAATGTTGAGAGAGTGCGCTAGAGAGTAATTTGGCGGTAACGTCCACAATGGGGATGATGCGTTCATAGGCCATGCGGGTGGGGCCCACCACGCCCAAGGTGCCCACCACTTGGCCATCTACTTCGTAGGGGGCCGTGACCACGCTGAACTCATCGAAGGTGATTAAACCCGATTCGCCGCCGATAAAAATCTTAACACCCTCAGCACTCTGGCTCATGTCCAAGAGCTGCATGAGCCCAGTCTTTTGTTCGAAGGCGTCAAAGAGGCGACGCAGATGAACCATGTTTTGCGATACATCCTGATGCACCAGGAGGCGTGTTTCACCCGTTAATACATAATCATTTTGCCGTTCTCGCAACGCCGCACTGCCCACTTCCATGGCGGTTTCCATGAGGCTTTGAATGTCGCGATTTAGGGTTTGTAATTCAGTGTGCAGGCTATCGCGAATTTTTAGAAAATCACTGCCGGTGTAATGCTCGTTTAGGTAGGTGGCCGCGCGCGTTAACTCTGTTTGGGTGTACGCACGTTCTGTAATCATCACTCGGTTTTGCACATCCCCTTCCAAAGTCACAATAATCAACAGCAAGCGCTTTTCTGCCAAGCGTAAAAATTCTAAATGGCGAAACCCTTCTACGCGGCGTTTGGGTGTGCGCACAATACCAGCGAAGGCAGTCAGCTCGGAGAGCATTTGCGAAGCCGCCGAAACCAATTGCTGCGGGTCGGCTGGGTGCAGATGTTCTTCTAATTGATTAAGGGTATCGGCGGCAATGGGTTTAATGGTTAGCAGGCTGTCCACAAAAAACCGATAGCCGCGTGGGGTAGGAACGCGTCCGGCGGAGGTGTGAGGGCTGGCAATAAAGCCCAATTCCTCTAAATCGGCCATGACATTGCGAATACTGGCTGCAGACAGATCCATCCCTGATACTTTGGAGAGGGCGCGGGAGCCCACGGGCTGGCCATCTTCAATGTAGCGTTCTACCAGGGCTTTCAGTAAGGAGCGGGCGCGGTCATTTAACATCACTTCATTTTACCTCAATCTGTGGTTTAATTCCGCACATGGAATCCTCTTTTAAACGTATTGCTGTGGTTGGCAAGTACGATAGTCAATCCCTAGCGGGCCCTTTAGAGAAATTAATCGCCTTTCTTGAAGCGCGTGGCTTGTCTGTGGTGTTGGATAATCGTTCTGCAGCGGCATTAGCCCCCAACCGAGCCCCCGTGGTGGATTTGGAGGAAATTAGCGCCCACGCGGACTTAGTGGTGGTATTGGGGGGTGATGGCACCATGCTTTCTGCAGCGCGCGCGCTGGCCTGCCAAAATGTGCCGTTGATCGGTATTAATTTGGGGAAACTGGGCTTTTTAAGCGATATTCCCGCCCAGTCCATGGAGACCATGCTAAGCGATGTGTTGGCAGGACAGTTTCAGGAAGAAAAGCGCACCTTGCTTAAAACCCATGTGTGGCGTGATGGAAAAGACGTGTTGCAAACAGTGGCCTTGAATGATGTGGTGATCACCAAGGGTGCGCGCGGCAGCATGATTGAAATGGAAGTGTATGTGGATGGGCGATTTGTTTACAGCTTACGTTCGGATGGACTTATTGTGGCCACACCCACCGGGTCTACTGCTTATGCGCTGTCTTCCGGGGGTCCCATTATTCATCCTGATTTGGGGGCCATCGTATTGGTGCCCATTTGTCCGCACACCTTAAGCAATCGGCCTATTGTGTTAAGCGAGCGCAGTACCGTGGAAGTTATTTTGCAAAAGGGCGAAGGCGCTTTTGCCAATTTTGATGTGCAAGGTCATTTTGAATTGATGCCCGATGATCGCTTAATTATTACCCCCGCCGAAGATGGCATACACCTGCTTCATCCGCCCCTGCACAGCTATTTCGCCATGTTGCGCGAAAAGTTGCGCTGGGGAACCAAACTCTAGCCCCCATATTATGCTGCGTGCGCTCTCCATTCGCGACTTTGTAATTGTCCCCGCGCTGGATTTGGAATTTGAACATGGTTTCACGGTACTCACAGGCGAGACGGGCGCTGGAAAATCCATCCTCATTGAAGCGCTTTCCTTGGCTCTGGGCGCGCGTTCAGATGCGGGCGTGGTGCGCGCGGGCTGCGAGCGCGCTGAGATCAGTGCTGAGTTCGACATCGCTGTGGGCAGCCCTGCTTATGCGTGGCTAGATGAAAACCAATTACAGGCGGACGGTGCTTGCGTGTTGCGCCGTGTAGTAGATCGTGCAGGAAAATCACGCGCCTTCATTAATGGCAGTAGTGTACCGGTGCAGCAGTTAAAAACCTTATCCGAATGGCTGATTGATATTCATGGCCAGCATGCCCATCAATCCTTACAAAAAACCAGCAACCAACGGGATTTATTAGACGCCTACGCCGGTGTCATGCCTGATGTGCAGTCGGTGCGTCAAGGCTGGAATGCCTGGCAGCAAGCGGAAAAATTATTGGCCACATGGAGTACGCGTGCCCAATCGTCAAGTGAAGAGCGCGCCCATCTGCAAGATGAGGTGCGTGAATTGATGGCCTTGGATATTAGTTCGGAAGGCTGGGCTGCATTGCAAACTCAGCACGCACGCCTGGCTCATGCCAACGCGCTTCTTGAGGGCGGCGCGTTTGCCTTAGATTCACTGGCCGATGGAGAGGGGTCAGGATTGGCGCGCCTAGAAGCCGCCAGCCAAAAACTTCAGGAGCTGGTGGAGTTCGACCCCGCCTTAAAAGACAGTCTTGATCTAATTACCTCGGCCCATATTCAAGTGGATGAAGCCGTCCATGCCTTGCGTCGTTACGCCCTGGGCGTGGAAAGCGATGATGCCGGCTTAAAACAAATGGAAGCGCGTTTGGCGGCCATTATGGCCGCTGCTCGTCGCTACCGTGTGGCGCCTGAGGCCTTGGGGCAACGCTTGCATGATTCTGTAACACGATTAGAAGCCTTAAGTGCTTTGGGTTCTGGTGAAGAATTGGAAGCCAATGCGCGCAGCGCTGAAATAGCCTATCGCGTAGTGGCGGAGGCGTTGTCTGCTCGACGCGTAAAGGCCGCAGTGCAGTTGGGAAAAGCCATTACCGAAACCCTGGCGGGGCTGGCTATGGGAAATGGTGAATTTGTCGTGCAACTGACGCGGGTCGAGGCGGGTAGTGTCAGCGGTTTAGATGAAGTTGAATTTTTGGTGTCTACTCACGCCGCGCAAGCCCCCGCTTCACTAGCGCGCGTGGCTTCCGGTGGTGAGTTGTCGCGCATCAGCTTGGCCATTCAAGCCGCCTTATCAGCAGTGGCCGCTGTACCCACACTGATTTTTGATGAAGTAGACAGCGGTATTGGCGGGCGTGTGGCAGAAATTGTGGGGCGCTTACTGGAAGAGCTGGGTCAGCGCCACCAAGTGATGTGTGTTACCCATTTGCCACAAGTGGCCTCACGGGGCCAACATCATTTTACTGTGACAAAGACCGAAACCGCCTCAGGCGTCACCAGTGCCATTGCGCGCTTGGATGGGGCTGAGCGTATCGAAGAAGTGGCGCGCATGTTGGGCGGCTTATCCATCACAGCCACTACACGCCGTCATGCCGCAGAGATGCTGAAGTCCGCATAGTTGATTCTATGTTTCATGAATGATTCTATTTAATATTTACTGAAACGTTGAGGGGAGAGCGCCTCCGCCAGTTCGATTTCCAGCGGCAGCGGTTCACCGTTCAGCTGTGCCGCTATCAGCTCAGCGCAAAGCCCGCCCAGCACCAATCCTCGCGACCCCAACCCCATTAGTGTATACAACCCCTCGTGAGTGGGCAGGCCGCCCACAATGGGCATTCGGTCTTGCGATACCGCACGAAATCCCACACGGGCGCCTATGGGACTGTTCTTGGGGTTGCTCTTGGGGTCAGACCCCGATTTGGGGTCTGACCCCAAATCTGCCAAGTCGGGCAACAGTCGTTTGAGTCGCGCTAGATTTTCTTGTTCACTGTTCAGCGTGGGATTGGGGTTGGTGTCGTTGTCGTAAGTGGCGCCAATGCAAATGCCCGAGGGTAAGCCTGAGATAACGTAGCCCGACAAGCACAATACAGGTGTGCCCGGGGCAAAGGGGTCTGACCCCAATTGGGTGATTTGCCCGCGAATGGATTGCAGCGGTAAATGGGCGGCTTGCGGCAAAACGTGTGAGCCGGTGGCTAAAATAACCACTGGGGCTTTTGCCAATACAGCGCTTTCTGAATTTGTGGCGTGCCAGTGATTGCCCTCACGGTGCAAACCCGCGATAGGGTTATTCCAATGACTATGTACCCGCTCTCCTGCCGAGCGCAATGCTGCCTGACAAAGGCTTATGGGGTTTACCCAACCCGCTTGTGGAAAATACCAACCACCATGTTCGGTTTTAATGCCTGCGCAGGCGGTGGCTTCAGAGCGTTCTAGGAATTGTGCATACAGAGGGGCCACACCTTGATGGTCAATGGCGGCACGCTGCAATATTTCTTGTTCTGCGTCTGCGGCCAAATGCAACACACCGCACAGCTTGTATTGCAGTATTCCGGTATGGTTAAGGCTTTGCAACAGCCGTGCAGCGTGTAAGAAGGCTGCACGACTCAAACGTGAGGCGCGGTTGTCGTCTTGCGAGAGCATGGGGCGCAGAATGCCCGCAGGATTTCCTGAGGCTTCTTGCGCGGGGCCGCTGTGCGCGTCCAGTAGGTCTACGCGCCAACCCCGTCGCGACAGCGCTTCGGCCGTAAGGCATCCCGCCAACCCTGCCCCCACCACCAATGCATGACGGGTGTTTCGGGTGGGGTTTACGTGATGCGCCACCACGGCATTGCGTGCGGGGGTGGCCATGTGAGCAAAGGCTGCGGCTGGAATTTTATTAAACAATGCCACCAAGCGTTCACGCTTTTGCCCAAAACCCGATTCCCGGCTAACTGTAAACCCTTCGGCTTCTAGTGCACGGCGCACATGCCCCGCCACCGTCCAGCTGGCCAAGGTGGTGGTGGGCAGGCATTGGCGGGCTAGGTTATGAAATAAGGGGGCATCCCACATGTGTGGGTTTTTATCAGGGGAGAAACCATCCAAATAAATAGCATCTGCTGCCATGCGCAATTGCGGTAATGTTTTTTGAATGTCTCCCAGGATGAGGGTTAATACCACTTGGCCTTGATCAAATTCCAAGCGGTGATAGCCACTCACCAGAGGTGGCCAAACCGCCAGTAACTGTTGCGCCAGCAGAGCCAGTTGCGTGAAGGGGGCTAAGGCCTGCGCCAAGTCTTTGCGGGTGAGGGGATGTTTTTCAAAAGACACAAAGTGCAGAACGGGGTTTAAAGTGGGGTCAGACCCCATGGGGGGTCTGACCCCTAGGTGGAATCCTAGGTTTTGCCAATGGTGCCAGGTCACCAAAAAATTAACCCCCAGCCCAAAACCAGTTTCTAAAATCTGAAACGAGCCGCCATCTTGCCAACGCTCGGGCAAACCATTGCCACCCAAGAACACGGTTTCAGCTTGCGCCACAGCGCCATCCGCTGAATGATACACATCATCAAAGTCCACAGAGCGGGGCACGCCATGGTCAAACAAGAGTCGGGCGGGGGGGAGGGCGGTCATAGGGGAATTGTACCCACCGAACAGCGTTACGGCGTTTAATTGTTTGCACGCTTGTCCATAGCGCGCTTGCCTTACAGTGATTCATGATTGCTTACGCCTTGGTTCAAACCCTGATGCGCGGTGCGTGGTACAGCACCCAAGTCTTACGCCAGCGCTGGCGCCACTCCTTACAGCCTGTGGATTGGGATCGGCAAATGAAGGTGCAACGTGATGCTGTGGCGGTGCAAGCGAAGGGTTCAGCCCGCCTTAGTGAAGTCAGTGTTGCTGCGCCACTATCGCTTGAGAGGGTGGCGACGACGGCGCTTGAGGATACGCAACCCCACCCCAGTCAGGTATTGATTCGCTATGGCGCAGGCTTTAGCGTGGTGGGACGATTTTATCGCAAACAAGGGCGCGTTACGCGCGTGATTTGGCTGGACTATAAAGCCTTGAAACGTCGTCATGGGGCGTTTGTGGTGCGTCGTCTGCGTTTGCGTGCAGGGGAAGTGGGCGCGCGACTGCGCAGACAGGGCAGCGCCCCCGGCGCTGTGGCACAAGAGTGGGGGCGTGTGGCTTTGCCCGACGAAGCGTTGCAATTTGAGTCCTTGCAGGACCTCTCAGTGGTGCAGTTTATGGAGCGCTCCCTTACAGAGGCCACGCAACTCATTGAAGCCGAGATCCCTGATAACTTAGTCAATCAAAAACCATGGCGCTTATTACCGCCTTGTGCGGCCCCAGGTGGAGAACCCAGCGATGTGCAGAAACGCACCACCACGCATGAATGCAGCTTGGCTGAAATAAGGGCCCATGAGGAGCGGGGCAATGGAGCAGCCACGTCAGAAAAAATCTATCCCAATCTCGTAGTGCCGCCGGTAGTGGTGCAACATAATGGCATTTTGCGTAAAACAGGCTATGTGGAGCGCGTTGATCCCTCAGGGCGAAAATACCGAACTTTTTTTGCAGAGCTGGAGGACGAGATGCAAACCGTTCGCCATACAGGGGTGGATTTGCAGCGCGCCTTACTGCGTGAAGAGGTCAATATCGGCGATCGTGTTGAGGTTTTTACCATTGGGTTGGTGCCCAGTGCTTCAGGTCAGTATAAAAAGAAGATTTGGAGCGCGCGAAAACTTCCTCCATGAGCAAACCAGCGGTTTGTGCTAACCTCAGAGAATCTAATGGGGTGTTGAACCATGAATTTTATTTCGATCTTGATCGCTTTATTTGTTGAGCAGCACCGTGGCGCAGCGGCGCAGCCCCGGGTTTTTGCGCTGTTTCAGCGCTACATTCGCAGCCTAGATGCACTGCTTAATTCAGGTGAGCGGCATCATGGCATTTTGGCCTGGTGGGTGGCCGTGTTGCCGGTGTTGATGGTGGCTGAAGCCATTAGCTTTGGACTGGGTCGGATGGGATTGGGGTTGGGTTGGGTGGCCGATGTGGTGGTATTGAGTTTGGTTATCGATTTTAAGAGTGTGTTACAGCGCCTCTCCGCCCTGCAAAGCGACCTGCGTCAACATCACCTTGAAGTGGTGGCCCAGCGTTTAGGGTTCCCGGCATTAAGCCCACCCAGTTTGTCGGAACTGGTGGCACGTGGCATTGAATTGGCCGTGCTGGATATTCATGCCCACTTGCTGGCTATTTTATTTTGGTACTGCTTGCTGCCTGGCCCCACGGGGGCCTTGCTGTATGTGATGGCCATGCTTTTAAGCCGCGAATGGGGCAATGATCGTAATAATGATTTTGGACGTTTTGCACAAAAAGCTTTTTACTATTTAGATTGGTTGCCCTTGCGTCTCACGGCCATGGCTTTTGCCATTGTGGGTAATTTTGAAGACGCATTATTTTGCTGGCGCTCACAAGCCACAGACAGCGGCTCATCACCGCGCATCATCTTGGCCAGCGCGGCAGGGGCTTTGGGTATTCGGTTGGGCGACTCTACGCAAACGTCACGCCTATATGGCGGGCTGGAGTTGGGTGTGGGTGAAGCCCCCGACACCGATCATCTGCGCAGTGCGGAGGGCATGTTTTGGCGCACATTGGTGGTGTGGTTGGTGGTGATTGGGTTGATGACGATTGCGGCCATGGTGGGCGGCTAATTCAGTAGTGGGGCGTACGATCTACTTGTTGCAAGGCAATTAGGTAGCGCAAGCGCGTTTCGCGCTGTGGGTTATTGGCCGCGAAGGCTTTAAGCGCACATCCGGGTTCGTTTTGATGGCGGCAATCCTGAAAACGGCATTGCCCCAGCAATCCTGAAAATTCTCTAAAATACCCTTCTGTGGCATTGCTGCTTAAGTGGTGTAAGCCAAATTCTTGCAAACCGGGCGAGTCGATAATGGCGCTGCGCTCATTCAAGGGGTAGCAGCGCGCATTGGTGGTGGTGTGGCGTCCTGAATCCAGTGCGGTGGAAATGTCATTGGTGCGTGCGCCCGCATCGGGCAGCAACGCATTAATGAGCGTGGATTTTCCCATCCCGGATTGCCCTACCAAGAGGCTGATTTTATTTTGCAGAATGGGGCGCAGAGCGTCACTGTTTTGCTTGGCCGATAAAGTGATGAGCGGGTAACCCAATTCAACGTAATACTGCAAGGACTCCTTGGCGCGCGCCGCAGCATCTGCGAGATCGGTTTTGTTGAGCACAATCATGGGTGTTACTCCTGCCGCATCGGCAGCCACCAAGGTGCGGGTAAGCAATTCGTCGCTGTAGGAGGGCTCTGGCGCCACCACAACCAGCACTTGGTCCACATTGGCGGCCAATAGTTTTTCATGCCAAGCATCAGCGCGGTACAACAAGGTGCGTCGTTCGTGAATGCTTTCAATAACCCCCTCGCCCGGGCCGGTTAATGCCACATCCACCTTGTCCCCGCAGGCTACGTCGGTGCGCTTGCCGCGACGCACGCATTTTAGGGCCGTACCTTCTTGCAACGTTACTTCAAAGCGGCGCCCGAAAGACGCCATAACTGTCCCCGTAAAAAGGTTACTCACGCCCGTGATAAGGCTTCGATGCGTGCAATACGCACCGAAGCGGGGGGGTGTGAATCGTACACCGCAGAATGAACGGGATCCGGTGTTAGAGTGGAGGCGTTGTCTTGATACAGCTTAACTAAGGCGCTGACAAGCAAAGCGGCTGAGGCGTGACGGGTAGCGTACGCATCGGCCTCAAACTCATGACGACGGGAGTACAGGCTCATGAGCGGTTGCAGCACAAAGGTAAACAGTGGCGCCACTAACATAAAAAGGATTAAGCATAAAGCTGTGCCCGGGGTACTGACCCCCAACCCTTGATAAAACCAAAGCGCTTCTTTGAGCGCGCCTAAGGCGGCTAAAAACACCAAACTCAATGCAAATAATAAGACAATGCGTTGCAACACATGGCGACCGTTGAAATGACCCAACTCATGGGCCAATACCGCTTCTGTTTCGGAAGGGGTTAAGCGTTCTAACAAGGTGTCGAAAAAAACCACTCGTTTGGTTTTGCCAAAGCCTGTGAAGTACGCATTGCCATGGTTAGAGCGCTTCGAACCGTCCATGACGAATAGCCCGCTGGAGCGAAAACCGCAACGCTGCAACAAGGTTTCCACACGTTGACGCAACTCACCCTCAGGCAGCGGAGAGAAGCGATTGAAGAGCGGGGCTATGAGCGTGGGGTAGAGGGCCAGTACCAAAACATTAAACGCCATCCAGGCCACCCAGGCCCATAACCACCACAGCGAACCCAAGGAATTCATCATCCACACAGCGCTTAAAAACACGGGAACGCCAATAGTGAGCGTGACCAATAATTCGCGCAGCAGGTCCATGAGGTACAGGCGCAGCGTCATGCGATTAAAGCCAAAGCGCGCCTCTAAACGAAAGGTGCTATACAGGCCTAAGGGCATTTCAATGACGGCACTGATCAACAACACGCTGCCCACCAAGACCAAATCATGCGCCCAGCCTGAGCTAAGCAGGGTGTTCAATTGCAAGTTTAAGGTATCCAGTAAGCCGCCCACGGTGAACAGTAACAGTAGCAGAGTGTCGACCAGGGTGTGTATGATGCGCAGATCAACTTTTGCACAGGTGTAATCGGCCGCTTTTTGGTGATCGGCTAAACTGATGCGGGAGCGAAAGGCGCTGGGCACCTGATTGCGATGCGCGTTGACATGGCGAATTTGCCGCACTGCCAACCACCAACGAGTGGCGGTAACTGCCGCCAACAACAGTAAGAAAGCCTGATTAAACAGCAGTGCGTCATGCGTCATGGATAGTTAACCGTGGTTAATAGCGCCCAATCGGGCGCTTAATTAAGGATGTGAAAACGCAATTATGGCACAAGACAAGAATCACCTCATCTGGGTGGACATGGAAATGACGGGGTTGGACCCCGCAGCGGACCGGATCATTGAAATTGCGGTGGTCATCACCAATAATCAGTTGGAGATTGTAGCTGAAGCGCCGGTATGGGTGGTGCATCAAGTGGATGCGGTGATGGACGGTATGGACGCATGGAACAAAGGAACCCATGGCCGCTCTGGTTTAACTGAGCGCGTTAAGGCCTCCACCCTTACAGAAACCCAAGCAGAAGAACAGGTGTTGGCGTTTATTGCGCAGTATGCCCCGCTGGGCGAATCGCCTATGTGCGGCAATTCTATTTGCCAAGATCGTCGCTTCTTGGCCCATTACATGCCAAGGTTAGAGCGTGCGTTCCATTATCGCAATTTGGATGTCAGCACTCTTAAAGAGCTGGCCAAACGGTGGAAGCCGTCTGTTTATGGTTCTTTTAAAAAATTGGGCCGCCATGAAGCGTTGGCGGATATTTTGGAATCCATTAACGAGTTAAAACATTACCGCGAACATTTCATTCGCTTAGAGTAAGGGTTTAATAGGGCAACAGTTGGTTTACTGAAAGGCGTCTTGCAGATGGGTTAGGAATTGCGGTGCGGGCACATAACCCACCATCCGTTGATTGTTGAGCTCATGCCCGTTGCGGTCAAATAAAATGGTGCCCGGCGGACCAAACAAACCAAAGCGCGCCAATAATTCTTGATCGCCCTTTTCGTTGCGCGTTACATCCGCGCGCAGCAGCAAGGCCTTTTCCATAGTGGTTTTAACTTCCGGTTGCGAGAACACCTGACGTTCCATTTCCACGCAGGACACACACCAGTCAGCATAAAAATCTAACAATACAGGTTGGTGTGCCGCGCTCGCGCGCACCAGGGCCTGATCCAATTCCGCCACCGAATGCACGGGTTCAAAGAGTGGGCCATTATGGGATGAGAATTTTGCGCCCAACAGCGGGGCCACCATCCATACCGCTACGGCCAGCAGCAGCACTCCAAAAAAACGGTTTACCCACACCATCCAACGCCCGGCTCGGGGCAATAAGATGCTCTCGGATGTGCCCACCACCAAGAGCGGAACGCCCATACCCATGGCCATGAGAAATAACGCGCTACCCCCCAACGCCACATTATGGGTTTCTGCGATATAGAGTAAGCCACCGGCCAAAGGGGCGGCCACGCAAGGGCCAATCACCAGAGCAGACAGCGCACCCATCAAGCCCACGCCCATATACCGACCCCCTGGATGGCGCGCGGCTTGGGTATGAAAATAATTTTGCCAAGCGTGGGGCAACTGCAAGTGGTACACACCAAACATAGAGAGGGCCAATAGTACGAATAGCAATGCCGTGGCGATGATGACAGGTGGGGTTTGTAACGCATTGGAGAGCAATGTTCCTGATAATCCTGCCAAAACACCGGCCAGCGCATAGGTGAGCGCCATACCCAACACATAGCTGAGCGAGAGCGTGAAACCACGCCACGGCGTGCTAACCCCTTGTCCGGCGATAATGCTGGAGAGCACGGGGATCATGGGAAACACGCAGGGTGTTAAGGCCAACAACAAACCAAAACCAAAGAAGGTGACCAGCACCCACGGTGTGCTGGCTCCTTTAAGGTAGGATAAAAAATCATTGGGGTTGGTTGAATCTGCATGCAGCGTGGCGACCAAGGGCTCGCCACCCAGCACCACGGGTTTAAAACCGGCTGGCCCAGATTGAAAATTGACGGTAGTGGGCGGGTAGCAAATGCCACGTTCGGCGCAACCTTGATAACCAATAGCCAATTGTTCTGGAACGTTTTGCGGCCAAGTGGCCACTACTTCAAAAGGGTGGTGATAGACCCACACATGGCCAAAAGAGGGGTCTTCTTTGCTCTCTGCTGTAGGAAAAACCAATTGCGCCCCAGCGTTAGTGGAACCGGTTGTTATTTTAATGCGGTCACGATACAGATAATACCCATCTGCAGGCGTGAAGCGAACCACGATGGTCTGTGCTGCAGTGCGCTCCACTGCCACATGGAAAGCCTCTTCGGGCATCAGAAAGGTGCGCTGGGCATTGGGCGCCACTGCGGCCGGGACGGCAGGACGCGGAAAAACATCGGCCAACGCGGGCAACGCCAGCAGGCATATAAAAAAAGCGGCCAGTAAAAAAGCAGCCGTTTTACCGTGATTTTGTTGGGCAGGGGAGGTCATATCGCTCATTTTACTCCGACAGCTGTTGCAGTGCCCAGTTCACATGTTCACGCACTAATTCGGAGGGATGGTTTTGGCGCTGGGCTAACGCGCTACGCGCTTCAGGCGTGGCAGGACCATTGCCCAAGGCCACAGCGATGTTGCGCAGCCAGCGCTCATGACCGATGCGGCGAATGGCAGAACCGGCCAGCTCGCCATTAAATCGGTCCTCATCCCAAGCAAAAAGCGTGACCAGAGAGACATTTTTGAGTGCTGGACGGGTGACAAAATCGGGTAAGGCGGAGAGTTTGGCGAAGCGGTTCCAGGGGCATACCAATTGGCAATCATCGCAGCCGTAGATGCGGTTGCCCATTAAGGGACGCAGCGCTTCTGGAATAGCGCTTTTTAGTTCGATAGTGAGATAGGAAATGCAGCGGCGTGCATCCAGTTGATAGGGTCCTAGCAGGGCTTGCGTGGGGCAAATGGTGATACAGGCGTCGCAAGTGCCGCAATGATTGTCTATGGGGGCATCCACGGCCAAGGGCAGATCTGTAAAAATTTCGCCTAAGAAGAAAAAAGATCCTCCCTCTCGGTTGAGCAGTAAGGTGTGTTTGCCGCGCCAACCTAAGCCGCTTTGACGGGCAATTTCCACTTCTAATACAGGCGCGCTATCAGAGAACACGCGATAGTTAAAAGGCCCTGCAAGCGCTGTTAATTGATCGGCCAGCTGTTGCAAGCGCCCACGCAGCACCTTATGGTAATCGCGCCCCAAGGCATAGCGCGATATGTAACCCTGAGCGTGTTCATCAAGTTGCGCCTGCGCGGCCTCAGTGCTGTGGGTAAGGTAGGGCATGCGCACGCTCACCACGCGTACCGTGCCCGGATGCAGGGCGCCTGGTTCCGCGCGCAGGGCCTGGTGCGTGTTCATAAAGGCCATTTCACCATGATGTCCTGCAGCTATCCAGGCTTTAAGATGCGCGCTGGCTTCACGCAAGTCGGGTTCGGATACACTCAGTTCGTCAAATCCCAAGGCTTTGGCCTGGGCTTTGAGGGCCTTTTTGAGGGCTTGCGGAGAAGGGATTTGGTTCATGGGCCCATGGATCCTATTGCGCGAGGCCCCAGCCTGTGATTGGATGGGGGGTTAGAATAATGCAAAAGAGCAGAGTATGACCGAAGAAAGCCCGGTTGTTGTGACCGACTCACAACATTATTTTTTACCCAATCCGGAAGCCACCGAGGCTTGTGGGCGCGCTTGGTCGGCTATGATCCGCCCGGGATTGCAGCTGTCCTTACGCGGTGAGTTGGGCGCCGGCAAGACCAGCTTGGTGCGCGGTTTGTTGCATGGTTTGGGGGTTGAAGGGGCAGTTAAAAGCCCCACCTATCCCTTGCTTGAAAGCTATAATCTGCCTCATTTAACTATTTACCACTTTGATTTTTATCGCATCAATCATCCCGACGAGCTGGAAGATGCGGGCTTTCGCGAGCTGTTTAATGACACCAGCGTGTGCTTGGTGGAATGGCCCGAACGTGCCGAATCATGGCTGTCCCCAGCGGATCTTTTAATTGAATTGCATGTGGAAGAACAAGGTCGACGCATTCACATCAGCGCCGCCACACCCATAGGACAACAATGCCTCGCACGACTGCCTCATTTTTGCGCCTAGCGTTCAGCGCTGGGGCGTTGTTGGCGTGCGCCTTACCGCTGTGGGCCCATTCACAGATTGAATCCGTCCGTTTTTGGCCCGCGGAGGAATACACGCGCGTGGCCTTTGAGGCACGCACAGAATTTCAAAGCACATTGTTCACCGTTGAAAACCCCGATCGTCTGGTGTTGGATTTGGAGGGAGTGGACAGCAGCAAAGCCTTGGACGATATGGCTCAGGCCCTTAAAAGCGATGATCCTTACATCAAAAGTATTCGCGTGGGACATTTCAAACCCGGCGTGCTGCGTGTGGTGTTTGATCTAAAAGCGCGCGTGAAGGCCAGTACCATGCTCATTAAACCCGTGGCCCAATACGGTTACCGGTTAATGTTGGATGTGTACCCTGAGGTTCCGGTGGTCGACCCCCTAATGACCCTCTTAGAGCAAAAAAGCATGGGAGCGTCACCCCCATTAGCCGCGGATGTTGCAACAGCTCCTGTAGTGACGCCCAGCGTGATGGGAACACCCGCTCCCGCAATAAGTGTCCCCACCCCTCCGAGCAGGAGTGGTGCCGAGCGACGCATCACCATCGCTTTAGATGCCGGACATGGCGGCGAAGATCCCGGTGCCCATGGTCGTGCAGGCACCCACGAAAAGAATGTCACCTTGGCTATTGTGCGGCGTTTAAAAGCACTCGTGGATGCACAACCCAACCTGCGCGCACTCTTGGTGCGCGATGGCGATTACTTTATCCCGCTGCAAGAGCGCACCGCCAAAGCGCGACATGGGCATGCGGATTTATTTGTATCCGTTCACGCCGATGCGTTTATTAATCGGGACGCTCGGGGCTCTTCGGTATTCGCGCTCTCTGAGAGAGGCGCCACCTCTGTGGCGGCGCGTTGGTTGGCCAAACACGAAAACGAAGCCGATTTAATTGGGGGGGTTAACACCAACGTCAAAGAACCCTATCTGGCACAAACCTTGTTTGACCTATCGCAAACCGCCACCATTAACGACAGCCTTAAAATGGCCCATGCCGTATTGGGCGAACTCAGTCAGGTGAATGACTTGCACAAAGGTCAGGTAGAACAAGCCGGCTTTGCCGTCCTAAAGTCCCCGGACATTCCCTCCATTCTGGTGGAGACGGCCTTTATCACCAACCCTGATGAAGAGCGGCGCCTAAATGATGCGCGTTACCAAGATAAATTGGCGCATGCCATTTTAATGGGCATTCAGCACTATCTGGCAACCAACCAAATTGGGGTCAGACCCCCCCGGGGGTCTGACCCCCCCCGGGGTCTGACCCCTAAAGAGCGCTAATGGCGCGCGCTCTGTTTTTGATGGGGCCCACAGCCTCAGGGAAGAGCGCTTTGGCGCTCAGCTTGGCCGACCAGCTGCCTTTGGAAATCATCTCTGTGGATTCGGCTGCTGTGTATCGTCACATGAATGTGGGCACCGCAAAACCCAGCCCCGTCATCCGCGCCCGTTATCCCCACCATCTATTGGACTGCATTGAGCCCATAGAATCCTATTCGGCGGCACGTTTTTGCGCAGACGCACAAGCCGCCATGAAAGATATTGTGGCGCGCGGTCGCGTGCCCCTTTTGGTGGGGGGTACGATGCTTTATTTTAAAGCGTTACGCGAAGGGTTAGATGCGCTGCCGGGTACGGATATGGGTATACGACAGGCGTTAGATGAAGAGGCGGTGCAACGGGGCTGGCCCGCACTGCATGCGGAATTGGCTGCGCTGGACCCCGATACAGCAGAGCGCCTTAAAACCACCGATGCGCAGCGCATTCAGCGCGCCTTAGAGGTGTATCGCACCTCGGGGCGTACCTTATCCAGCTATCACCACAGCGGTTCGCGCCAGCCCTTGCAAGCGGAATTGCTCTGCTTGGGTTGGCAGCCGCAAGATCGGGCAGTATTGCATGAGCGTATTGCTGAGCGTTTTAACGCCATGTTAGACGAGGGGTTAGATGATGAATTGCGTGTATTGCGTGAACGCTATGCATTGCGTGCCAACATGCCCGCCATGCGTTGCGTGGGGTATCGGCAAATGTGGCAATACCAAGACGGCGAACTGACATGGGACGAGATGCGCGAGAAGGGCGTCATTGCCACGCGGCAATTGGCCAAGCGGCAAATGACTTGGCTGCGGTCCTGGGCTGGTTTGGAACATTTCAATAACCAGGACCCTAAGGCCCCAGCCGAGCTGTTACAGCGCGCCCGCATCTTTCTAGAACAGCATTAATTACTCATCATACGATCGTTTGGTGATGCGAGCGGCTGCATGGCCGGTGGCAAACGCCAAATCAACCGCTTCCCCCACTGCCACATCGCCACTGTCGCGCACAATAACCCCTGCACTGTTGCGTACGATGGAAAACCCGCGGGTCAATACCGCTTCTGGGTTAAGGTGCAATAACCCCGCCTGCAGACGTTGTAAGGTTAGTCCGCGGCGCTCCAGCAAGGCTTTTCCCGCACGGGACATGCGTTGTTTTAAAGAGTGTAAGGCATTGCTTTGTGCGGTTAAGCGCTCACCAGGATGAATAAGACGTTGCCCCATTAAACCCAAACGGGCGCGCTGTCGATCCAATGTGGTGCGGATGGCAAAAAGCAGCTTCTGACGAGCGACGTCCAGACGTTGATACTCTTGCTCGCTGCGCCGCAACCAATAATGATTAAGGCGGCGTGCGATGGCATTTAAATGCAGCAGCAATTCATCACGGTTGGGGCTAACCAATTCAGCGGCGGCGGTGGGCGTGGCGGCTCGTTGGTCGGCCACAAAGTCGGCAATAGTGAAGTCGCGTTCATGGCCAATGCCTGCAATCAAGGGGATAGGGCAGGCCGCTATGGCCTGCGCCACCACCTCTTCATTGAAGGACCATAAATCTTCAATACTGCCACCGCCGCGGCATAAGATCAGCACATCGCACTCAGAGCGAAGGCCTGCCACAGTAATGGCGCGGGCAATCTGCGCCGCAGACCCTTCGCCTTGTACGGGGGTGGGATAAATAATGATGGCGGTGGCGGGACTGCGTCGTTTGAGGGTGGTCAACACATCACGCAAGGCGGCCGCCGCCAAGGAAGTAATGACGCCTATGCGGCGCGGGTGGGCGGGAAGAGCGCGTTTGCGCGCTGCATCAAACAAACCCTCACGCTCTAAGCGGGCTTTAAGGCGTGCGAAGGCTTCAAAGAGTTTGCCCACACCCGCTTCACGCAGATGCTCTACAGTAATTTGACAGCTGCCCCCTTGCGCATAAAAAGTGGTGACGCCACGCAATTCCACGGCCATGCCTTCACGGGGAAGCCAACCCAAGCGCTGATTTTTTCCCTTGAACATGACGCAAGAGATTTGTGCCGCTTCGTCTTTCAGTTTGAAATACCAATGCCCCGAGGCGTAAGCATTGAAGCCCGAAATTTCTCCTTCCACCCACAGGGGTGGAATAGTCTCTTCCAACACACGGCGAATGCGATGAGTGAAGTTAGAAACGGACACCACGGCTTCGACGCCTTCTGGGTTTTGGGGTAAAAGCTCTTCGAAAGTGGCATCACTGCTAGAGGTGCGCATCATGGTGTGAGTAGCCTATTGAAATAAGATAAATATTTTACAGTTTTGTGAAAAAGCAAGAAAAATATTTCTGTTTAAAATTTAAACGGTGCAAAAAAATCCCTAACAGATTAAGTGGTTGAGTGCTCTATATTAGAACTGTTCACAAAGTTATCCACAGACTTTGTGGGTAACTTTGTCATGCCCTCACGAAGACTTGTTGGGCCTGGGTGGCACGGGCGCCGGGTTCGCCAAGCCCGGTCTGTTCCATTACACTAAGGGCTCAATCATAACCGCGGGGTCATTTTAGTGTTACACCTCATTGAAGCGGCGGGATGGCCTATTGTGTTGTTGTTGGTGGCCTCCGTTGTGGGTTTGGCCATTATTCTAGAACGATTGATCGTATTGCGTGCGGCCCGTGTAGTCCCGCGTGGCCTATTACAACAAGTACTTACAGAGGTGCAAACGCAGGGTGTGTCCGCCTCGCTTATTGAAACCTTGGAAAACGGTCCCCCTTTGGGCCGTATTCTGGCGGCGGGGCTACGCAACCAGCAGGCCACTCGAGAAGCCATGAAGGACGCCATTGAAGAAGCTGGGCGTGCGGTGGTGGTGGAATTGGAGCGATCCCTGTCCATGTTGGGCACTATTGCCACCATCAGCCCTCTGTTGGGCTTATTTGGTACGGTGGTGGGCATGATCATCCTCTTCGGCAGCGAAACCCCCACAGGCTCCAGCCCTGCGGTGTTGGCACAAGGCATTTCCGTGGCGCTCTACAATACGGCTTATGGCTTGGTAGTGGCGGTGCCCAGTATGATTTTTTACCGCATGTTCCGTGCTCGCATTGATGTCTTAGCGGTAGAAATGGAACAACAGGCTTTGAAGCTTGTGGAGTTATTGCAAGGACAGCGCCGCTCGTGAACTTTCGTAAGGGGCGCATGCGCGAAGAACCCGAGATCAACCTCATTCCCATGATTGATGTGTTGTTGGTGATTTTGATTTTTCTCATGATCACCACCACGTACAACCGCTTTTCTGGCTTAAAAATAACCCTCCCCACTGCCGGTAATACTGCCCCGTTGGCTCAGGGCCCTGAATCTATTGAAGTAAACGTGCATAAGGATGGTGCTGTTGAAGTTAATCATCGGCTTCTGAGTACGCGCACTGTGGTGGACTTGGCGGCAGCGCTAAAAGAAGCCGCGCAGGGGCGGGAAGAACCCGCTATTTTAATTGGCGCTGATGCCAGCGCCACCCATGGCAGCGTGGTGGCGGTGATGGAGGCTGCGCGTCAGGCGGGCTATCACCACCTCACTGTGGTGACTCAGGTGACGACTCCTTGATGGTGGCCACCTGGCTAACGGAGGTGTGGTATGGGCACCGCGCGCCCCCATTCTGGTTAATTCCCTTTTCGGGGTTGTTTGGTTGGGCGGTACGATTGCGCCGAGCCTTATATGGCATGCACCTCATTCAATCCACCACCTTGCCCGTGCCCGTGGTGGTGGTGGGCAACATCACCGTAGGGGGAACGGGCAAAACGCCTTTAACCTTGGGTTTGGTGGCCGCCTTAAAAGAGCGCGGTTGGCATCCGGGTATTGTCAGCCGCGGTTATGGCTCCACCTTGACGGGGGTTAGCGAAGTGAGTGTGCAAGACGACCCGCGTCGCGTCGGGGATGAGCCGGCTCTCATGGCGCGTCACAGTGGCGTTCCGGTGTGGGTGGGGCGCGATCGCGTGGCCGCCGCGCAAGAATTGCTTGCCAGGCATCCAGAAGTGGACGTGGTGCTAAGCGATGATGGGTTGCAGCATCTGGCGCTGAATCGGGACATGGAAATTGTGGTGATGGATGGCGCGCGCGGTTTGGGCAACGGGGCCTTATTGCCTGCCGGTCCTTTGCGCGAACCCGCCACACGCTTGCGCCAAGCGGATGCCGTGGTGGTCAATGGCCCGCTGATGCGCCCCTTGGCAAAAGGGTTGTTACTGTATGGCCTAGGTTTACAAGGAACGCAATGGCTCAATGTGCGCAACGCCACCCAGACCCTGCCGTTGCAGGCCTTTTCAGGCAGCACTTGTCATGCGCTGGCGGGAATCGGCAACCCACAACGTTTTTTTGATGCCCTAACCGGATTGGGCGTTAACCCTATATGTCATGCCTTCCCCGATCATTATTTCTTCAGCGCTAAAGATCTGGCGTTCGCGGGACATCAGCCTATTCTAATGACAGAGAAAGATGGGATAAAATGCACCAGATTCGCAGGTCCCCAAGTGTGGATGTTGCAAATCACGCCCGTGGTGGACGTGGCATTGTTGGATTTAATGGAGCATCTCATTCGTCGGAGGTTGCGTGGACGCAAAGCTGCTTGAAATTTTGGTATGCCCTTTATGCAAAGGGCCTTTAATTCACCGTGCCAACGCACCAGAACTGGTGTGCTCGCCTTGTCGACTGGCCTTTCCCGTGCGTGAAGATATTCCGGTCATGCTGGAAGCAGAGGCTCGACAGCTGTACGAGCAAGAAGAAGTTTAAGAGTGAGTTTAAATTTCATGGCCATTGTGCCGGCTCGCATGGCCTCCACGCGCTTCCCGGGCAAGGCTCTCGCGTTAATTGGCGGTGTGCCCATGGTGGTGCATTGCGCCAAACGGGCGAGAGAGAGCGGGGCCAGTCGTGTGGTAGTGGCCTGTGACCATCCAGACATTAAGGCTGCGGCAGAAGCGGCGGGTTTTGAAGCGTTGCTCACCCGCAGCGACCACGACACCGGAACCGACCGCTTGGCTGAATGCGTGACCCTGCTTAAATTGCCCGCGCAGACGTTGGTGGTGAATGTGCAGGGCGATGAGCCCTTGGTCAATCCAGTGGCTGTGCGACAGGTGGCGCAACGCTTGCAAGACAGCCCCCATTGCGCCATAGCGACGGCCTGTTACCCGATCAGCAGCCGAGCACAATTTGAAAACCCCAATGTGGTGAAAGTGGTGTTGAACCTGCAGCACGAGGCGCTGTACTTTAGCCGTTCGCCCATCCCTTGGCCGCGCGAGGCGTTTAGCGGCACAGATACCCGTTGGCCTGCAGGGTTGCCGGCCTGGCACCATGTGGGTTTATATGCATATCGTGCTGAATTTCTCCAGGCCTTTACGCAATTGAGCCGCTCGGTTTTAGAAACATTCGAATCTTTAGAGCAGTTGCGCGCCTTAAGTCATGGCTATCGCATTGCGGTGGTGGTGGACAAAGAAGCGCCTGCGCCGGGTGTGGATACCCCAGAAGATCTTAAAAAAGTGCAGAGCTTATTTGACCGGAGCATAGTTTCGGGGTAGTTTCGCGTTCTAACAATAAATAAAATAGCGCTAGGAGTTCACATGAGAATGATTTTACTAGGAGCCCCCGGTGCCGGAAAGGGAACTCAGGCGGCCTTTATTAAGCAGCGTTATGGCATCCCACAAATTTCCACAGGCGATATGCTGCGTGCCGCCGTTAAAGCAGGGTCCTCTCTGGGGTTGGCTGCTAAAAAAGTAATGGACAGTGGCGGATTGGTCTCTGACGACATCATTATTGGGCTGGTTCGCGATCGCATTCAAGAACCCGACTGCGCCCCTGGCTTTTTGTTTGATGGTTTTCCACGCACTATTCCTCAAGCCGATGCCATGCGCCACGCAGATGTACAGTTGGATTTCGTGGTGGAAATTAATGTGGCGGATGAAGACATTATTGCGCGCATGTCAGGACGGCGCGTGCATGTGGCTTCGGGTCGCGTCTATCACACCACTTTCAGCCCTCCTAAAAACCCCAACCAGGATGACGTCAGCGGAGAAGCCTTGGTGCAACGCGAGGATGATCGCGAAGAAATTGTGCGCAAGCGCCTCGCGGTGTATCACGCACAAACCCGCCCTCTGGTGGATTACTACACACAATGGTCAGCCAGCGGTGATGCCGTGGCGCCGCGCGTCATCTCTGTGCCCGGCACGGGCTCCGTGGAAAGTATTCGCGACGCCATCTTCAACGCTTTAAACGCGTAAGGACTTCGATTTTATCCATGGCCAAAGCAAACGCCTTTTACGCACAATCCGGCGGCGTCACCGCCGTGATTAACGCCAGTGCTTGCGGCGTTATTGAAACGGCACGCAAACATACAGACCAAATGGGCAAACTGTATGCGGGTCGTCACGGCATTTTGGGTGCATTAACCGAAGACTTAATCGATACCAGCCGTGAGAGTACTGCCGATATTCGCGCCCTGCGCCACACCCCCTCCGGAGCTTTTGGTTCGGCGCGCTATAAATTGAAAGGGTTGGACGAAAACCGCGCTGAATATGAGCGCTTAATCGAAGTGTTTAAAGCCCATAATATTCGCTATTTTTTTTACAACGGGGGAGGCGATTCACAAGATACAGCCTTAAAAGTATCGCAAATTGGTGTCCAATTGGGCTACCCCATTATTTGCGTGGGCGTTCCAAAAACCGTGGACAATGATTTACCGCTCACTGATTGCTGTCCTGGCTTTGGTTCGGTGGCCAAATATGTGGCCACCTCCATTCGTGAGGCCTCCTTTGATGTGGCCTCCATGGCGCGCACTTCTACCAAAGTATTTGTCTTGGAAGTGATGGGCCGTCACGCCGGCTGGATAACAGCCGCCTGTGGATTGGCTGCAGAAAAACCGGGCCAGGCGCCTCATATTTTATTGTTTCCTGAAATTCCGTTTAAGCAGGATAAATTCTTAGCGCGCGTGGAGGCCACTGTAAAAAAAGAGGGCTATTGCGTGGTTGGGGTTTCTGAGGGACTGCAAAACGAGAAAGGTGAATTTTTAGCCGATAGTGGCCTGCGTGATGCGTTTGGTCATGCGCAATTGGGCGGCGTCGCTCCGGTTATCGCACAATTGGTACGCCATCACTTGGGCTATAAATATCATTGGGCGGTGGCCGATTATCTGCAACGTGCGGCACGTCACATCGCCTCTAAAACGGATGTGGCTCAAGCGTACGCCATGGGAAAAGCAGCGGTGCAATTTGCTTTAAAAGGCCATAATGCGGTGATGCCCATTGTGGTTCGAGTGTCTAACCAGCCCTATAAATGGAAAGTGGGCATGGTGAATCTGTGTGATGTGGCGAATCTTGAAAAAAAGTTGCCACGTGATTTTATTACCGAGGATGGTTATGGCATTACTGCCAAATGCCGACGCTACCTCTCCCCATTGATTGCGGGAGAGGATTACCCTCCGTTTAAGAGAGGGTTGCCCGACTACGTGGTGTTAAAAAACGTAGCCGTTACCAAAAAACTGAAAACTCGTTTTAACGTGTAATTTAATTGGGAGAATCATAATGTCACAAGGTGTTCTTTTTGCCCTGATCTGTTCTGTGATTGCTCTACTGTACGGATTTGTTTCGTACCGTTGGGTCATTGCCAAACCCGCTGGTAATGCCCGCATGCAAGAAATTGCCGCGGCCATTCAAGAAGGGGCTTCGGCTTACCTTAATCGCCAGTACACCACCATTGCTATTGTGGGTGCTGTGTTGTTTGTGGTGATTGCCTATGCCCTGGGTGCCAAAACCGCCATCGGCTTTTTAATTGGCGCAGTGGCTTCTGGTGCGGCCGGCTTTATCGGTATGAATGTTTCCGTACGGGCCAATGTGCGTACCGCACAAGCCGCCCACGACGGTTTAAATGCTGCACTGGCCGTGGCTTTTCGCGGTGGTGCCGTCACCGGGTTATTGGTGGTGGGTTTAGGCCTCATGGGTGTGGCAGGCTATTATGCCGTTTTGCAAAACATGACTCCCGCCGGTAGCGCCTTTGATCCCGCCCCCTTGGTGGGTTTGGCTTTTGGCGGCTCACTCATTTCGATCTTCGCTCGTTTGGGTGGTGGCATTTTTACCAAAGGCGCCGACGTGGGTGCGGATTTGGTGGGTAAAGTAGAGGCCGGTATTCCAGAAGATGATCCACGCAACCCTGCGGTGATTGCCGATAACGTGGGTGATAACGTGGGCGATTGCGCCGGTATGGCGGCTGATTTGTTTGAAACCTACGCGGTCACCATCATCGCCACCATGTTGTTGGGGGCCTTGTTGATGAAGGGTTTTGAAAACGCCTTTACCTATCCTCTGGCGTTGGGCGGCATCTCGATTATTTCTTCCATTGTGGGTACGTATTTTGTCAAAGCCCGTGACGGCGGCAAAGTAATGAATGCTCTGTATCGTGGTTTGGCGGTGTCCGCAGTGATTGCGGCGGCGGCTTTCTACCCCCTAACCAACATGCTGATGGCGGATAACCCAGCCGGTATTTCAACCATGAACTTATGGTTGGCGTCCTTAATTGGGCTGGGTGTTACGGCGGCCTTGGTGGTGATTACGGAGTATTACACCGCTACGGAATACGCGCCTGTACGCACCGTGGCTGAAGCTTCCACCACGGGCCATGCCACCAACATCATCGCAGGCTTGGGCATTTCCATGAAGGCAACGGCCGCTCCAGTGCTGATTATCTGTTTGGGTATTTTGGGTGCGCATGCCTTAGGCGGCCTGTATGGCATTGCCATTGCAGCCACTTCCATGTTGTCCATGGCGGGGATTATTGTGGCCCTCGATGCTTACGGCCCCATTACCGATAACGCCGGCGGGATTGCAGAAATGGCCGGCATGCCTCCTGAAATACGCGCCATTACCGATCCTCTGGATGCTGTAGGCAATACCACTAAAGCCGTTACCAAGGGTTACGCCATTGGCTCAGCGGGCTTGGCGGCATTGGTGCTGTTTGCCGATTACACCCATGGATTATCGGGTTCCTTAGGCCATGAAACAGGATTTGATCTATCAGACCACATGGTGATTGTGGGTCTCTTTATCGGTGGCATGATCCCTTACCTCTTCGCAGCCATGGCCATGGAAGCGGTGGGTCGCTCGGCGGGCGCTGTGGTGGTGGAGGTGCGTCGCCAGTTCCGAGAAATTAAAGGCATTATGACCGGCGAACAAAAACCCGATTATTCCCGTGCGGTGGATTTATTAACCAAAGCCGCCATTAAGGAAATGATTGTGCCGTCTTTGCTGCCCATCTTGGTTCCTGTGGTGGTGGGCTTAACCTTAGGCCCTAAAGCCTTGGGTGGCGTATTGATGGGCACCATCATTACGGGTCTGTTTGTGGCCATTTCCATGACCACCGGCGGTGGCGCGTGGGACAATGCCAAGAAATACATTGAAGATGGTCACTTTGGTGGCAAGGGTTCAGACGCTCACAAAGCGGCTGTAACCGGTGACACCGTGGGCGACCCCTACAAGGATGCAGCGGGACCTGCTGTTAACCCGATGATTAAGATCATCAACATCGTGGCTTTGATGATTATTCCGCTGTTGCATTGAGAAACTTTTTACGCCAGCGCCGGATCCAATGGTGATGCCACTGATTCAGCGTTTGCGTCACGCATCAGTAGCACGTGAAGCGCTGCAGGAATGGATTCAAGATTCTTTGAATGCCGCACCTGCAGCGCCCTTTTTTGATGGTCGCATCATGATGACTGAGGAAGCCTGTCTGGCCGCCGTTCCAGCCGCCGTATTGGTGGCCTTGGTGGATCGACCTGAAGGCGTTCATGTACTGCTCACCAAACGCACTTTGCATCTGAGTGATCATGCGGGACAAATTAGCTTTCCCGGTGGGCGCATTGAGGGGTCAGACCCCAATCCAATTCACACGGCCTTGCGCGAGAGCGAAGAGGAAATTGGTCTGTTGCCACAACAGGTCAAGGTGCTGGGCACCTTGCGGGAATATTTTATTCCCACGGGGTATCGCGTCATTCCTGTGGTGGGTTGGGTGCAGCCCCCGCTAACCCTTAAAGCCGATAAGTTTGAAGTGGCTGAAATTTTTGAAGTGCCCCTGGAACATTTCTTTGATCCAACTCGTCACGCGATTAAGGAAGATATGAGGGCGGGCCAGAAACGGCGCTATTACAGCATTCCCTATCAGGATTGGCATATTTGGGGTGCCACGGCCGGTATTCTGGTGGAGCTATATCAGGTATTAAATCAAGCACCTGGGCCAGCGCGTCGATGATTAGGGCATCCATTTGATATACAGCGTTGACAGCGGCTTGTGCAACGCAACATAATGAGTCTGTAACGGTTATAAATCGTTGTATGGGGCCGTTGGCCCAGAGGATGTGAATGCTATACGAACTCCATGAAATGCAGCACGGCTCCATGACAGCTTTGCGGGTTTTGGCACAATCTACTGCACACTTGTATGGCAGTCCCTATAGCCCCCTAAGTTATACCCCCCTAGGCCGCATGGTCTCCGCCGGTTCTGAACTGCTGTTGCGTACCACGCAACGTTACGAAAAACCCATATTTGGGATAACCGAAACAACCATTGACGGTATGGCCGTACAAGTGGTTGAGCAAGTCACCCTGGATAAACCGTTTTGTCAGCTGCGCCGTTTTGTGCGCGTGGGAAATTTTGGGCATCAACCCAGGGTGTTGATCGTAGCGCCCCTATCTGGGCATTACGCCACGTTGCTGCGCGATACCGTGCGCACCTTCATACGCGATTTTGAAGTGATCATTACCGATTGGCGTGATGCCAAGATCGTCCCGCTTTCAGAAGGCCCATTCCACTTTGATGACTATGTGCGCTATGTACAGGAGTTTATTCGCTTTCTAGGACCGAACGTCCATGTGGTATCGGTATGCCAGCCTACTGTTCCCACATTGGTGGCGGTGTCCTTGATGTCTGCGGCCAACGATGCTTCTGTGCCGAGCTCTATGATTATGATGGGGGGGCCCATCGATACACGCAATAGCCCCACTTCTGTCAATACGTTTGCCAAAGAACGTTCGCTCTCGTGGTTTGAAAACAAAGTCATTTATCGAGTACCGGTTAAATACCCCGGCTATATGCGCCGCGTCTACCCCGGCTTTTTGCAGCATGCCGGTTTTGTTTCTATGAACCCCGGGCGCCATGTGGAATCACATCGTGATTTTTACCATCATTTGGTTAAAGGGGACGGCGAAAGCGCCAATGCCCATCGTGCTTTTTATGATGAATATAATGCGGTAATGGATTTGCCCGCAGAGTATTATTTAGAAACATTGGATATCGTTTTTCATCGCCATGCATTGCCTGAAGGCACCTTAATGTCATGCGGACAACGGGTTGACCCCAAAACCATTAGCCGCACAGCATTGCTCACAGTGGAAGGCGAATTTGATGATATCTCAGGGGTCGGCCAAACTGCAGCGGCCCATAAGCTGTGCACACAGATTCCAGAGCACCGCAAACAACATTATTTGGCACGCGATGTAGGGCATTACGGTATTTTTAGTGGACGCCGTTTTCGTGAAACCATTTACCCCGAAATTCAAAAATTTATTCAGAGCGCATCTTAATCATGGCTAACGAAAAACCGTCCGGTGAAGTGTTTGAAATGTTTCAGAAGATGATTAACCCCATGTCTTTTCCATTACAAAGTTTAATGATGGGCGCTTTAAACCCTGAAGAATTAGAGAAGAAAATTAATGAGCTCACTACTGTTAAGTATTGGCTCAGCACCAATGTCAGCATGCTAGAGCTCACCATTAAAACCTTGGAATACCAAAAAGCGTTGGTTACTCCAGCCAAAGAGGGGGCACCTAAGCCTGGGAGTATGGCTGCGGGGGATAACCCTATGATGAATCCGGCTCTTTGGCCTTGGGCCATGATGGGCATGGAAAAACCAGCCGAGGGCTCATCCAAGGGTACGCCCACGGCGAATCCTTTCTCATCGGCTTCCACAGCATCGTCTGCAACAGCCAAAAAAACAGAAACGCCAAAGCGTTAATCAGCAGGCCGTACGTTCCAGCACTCTAAAACTTAGGTTGTACGCGTTGCGCTCATCCCGTGGATGAGTGCGGCGCGACGTTTCATGCCAGGCTCCGTTTTCTAATTCTGGAAAAAACGTATCGCCCTCTAGGTGGGCGTCAATGTGTGTGAGATAAATGCGTTGCGCAGCGCTCAAGGTGGACTCAAATAATTCAGCGCCGCCAATAACAAAAACCTCTCCTACACCCGCGCAACTCTCCAGTGCTTTTTCGATGGAATAGGCTACTTCAATGCCGGCAGCTGAAAATTGTTTATCACGGGTCAGCACAATGTTGCGCCGACCAGGCAGGGGCCGACCAATGGATTGAAAGGTTTTTCGGCCCATAACAATAGGGCAACCCATGGTGGTGGCCTTAAAAAAAGCCAAGTCCGCCGGCAAATGCCAGGGCATGGTGTTATGGGCCCCAATCACCCGTTCGGGGGTCATGGCCACAATGAGGGATAGCTTGGGTTGTGTCATGGTCGTCCATTTCATAATTTGGGGTCAGACCCCATGCGGGGTCTGACCCCAAATTATGCCCCAGAGCGGGGCAGAGCGCTCGCTCTGGTATCATATGTGATTGAAATTTTGGTTTGTTTTTTTATGACGCTGCGCAATCAAATTAACTTGCTCATTACCACCTTGATGATTCTGTTCATCTCGGCCTTGCTGTTTTTAGAAGTGGATGCATCACGGCGCAGTATTCGAGAGGAGATGGAAGGATCCACTCGTATTACGGTGCAACTGTTGGGCACCATGATGCATGACGTGGTTTCTAATGGACAGGCCGTTACGCCCAAACTGTTGGTGGAGTTCATGAACCGTGTGGGGCGCGTACGGGCACATGACATTGCGCTCTACAATGCTGCGGATCTATTGGTTTATAAATCTCCTCCTTTTCAATATAAAGCCGGTCATTACGCCCCACTTTGGTTTGCCGAATGGGTAACTCCGCAAGCGTCCCCTGTATCCATTGAGTTTCCAGGGGGGCATATGGTCATTGCCCCCGATGCCTCGCGTTCTGTGGTGGACGCATGGGATGAATTGCAAAAAATTCTTTGGTTGGTACTGGCTTTTTTTGTTTTGGTGAATGCGGTACTGTATGTGATTGTGGGGCGTGCTTTGGCGCCTTTGCGTGATCTCATTTTGGGATTAGAGCAAATGGAGAGAAAGGAATTTCACACCCGCTTACCCAATTGGCGTATGCGCGAGATGGCATTGTTGGGACGGGCTTTTAATCGTATGGCTCAAGCAGTGGAAGAGAGCTTTCTGATTAAAAAAGCTGCGGCCCGAACCGCACAAGAGTTACAAGACAGTCGCGAAGTGTCGGCCCTTATTCAGTCGCACTTAGAAGACGAGCGGCGTAACTTGGCCCGTGAATTGCATGATGAGTTGGGGCAGTCGGTGACCGCCGTGCGCACCATTGCCACCACGATTGCACAGCAGAGCGCTGCCACTCATCCTGAAATGACTGAGCGCGCACAAGCGATTGTTTCCGTATCGGGCACCATGTATGACGCCATGCACCGTATGGTGCGGCAATTGCGCCCCTTGGCCTTGGATAATTTAGGCCTTAGCGAGGCGCTCAATGATTTGGTGCGCACGCATCGCAACCTCTATCCAGAGCATCATCTGTTGATTACGTTGGTTGGTGACTTAGAAGCGTTGCCTGACTTTTTGCGCATTACTGTTTATCGTGTGGTGCAAGAATGTTTGACCAACACTGTGCGTCACGCCGAAGCCGAAACCATCGAGGTGACGGTGACGGCGCAACCTCAGGAATTAACCATTCGCGTGGCGGATGATGGCCGTGGTATGGCGTTGGACGAAATGAAGGATAACCGTTTTGGTGTATTGGGTATGCGTGAGCGTGTGCAGGCGTTGGGTGGGCGTTTTGACGTGACCAGTACACCCGGTCAAGGATTTTGTGTGGAGGTATTCTTGCCCTTAGGGGGACCTTCGTGAAGAGTGCGCATCCTTTGCGTGTCATGTTGGCAGATGATCATGCGGTGGTGCGCATGGGATTTCGTATGTTGGTGGAGGGCGGTGGTGACATGGTGGTATGCGCCGAGGCCGACAGTGGCGAGGCGGCGTGCCGTATTTACCCTGAGGCCTTGCCCGATGTACTGGTGATGGATGTGTCTATGCCAGGCATTGGAGGCATGGAGGCCTTAAGTCGCATTCTGGCCCATCACCCCGATGCGCGCATATTGATTCTCTCGGCTCATGAAGATACCGTGCACCCACGGCGCCTCATGGCCGCCGGCGCGCGCGGTTATTTGTCCAAACGCAGTGCGGCAGAAGAGCTCATCAAAGCCCTCTGGCAAGTGTCGCGCAATGAAACCTATCTGGACCCTCACTTGGCTTCACTGTTGGTTGAAGAATCGCTTAGTGGGTCTTCTAACCCCGTGGAAGTGCTATCTGAGCGTGAGTTTGAAGTGTTTATGCATTTGGCAGCCGGACAGTCTGTGGCACAGATTGCCGAAACCTTGTTTTTAAGCCCCCGCACTGTGGGGACCCATCTGTACAACATCAAACAAAAGCTGGCCGCGAAAAACCAAGCCGAGTTAACTTTAATAGCCTTAAGAAACAAGCTATTACCACCCTAAAATTCGGCTTTGTCTGGCGTTAAACTTTCACCACAGTTTGCTGCGCTGCGGTAAAATGGGCTTTCCCCTCCTTTTATTTCACGGATTGATTATTCAATGGCCCTCAATAAGGTGTTTCCCGATGCCAAAAGTGCATTGGCCGGTTTGCTTCATGATGATATGTCCATTGCCGCAGGTGGTTTTGGTTTATGCGGAATTCCAGAAAACCTTATTGAAGCGTTGGTGGACAGCGGAGCTAAAGGCCTAACCATTGTGGGCAACAATGCCGGCGTGGATGATTTTGGCATGGGCTTACTGCTAAAAACCCATCAGGTTAAAAAAGTGATTGCCTCTTATGTGGGCGAGAACAAGGAATTTGAGCGTCAGGTGTTGGCCCATGAACTGGAGTTAGAATTGACGCCGCAGGGCACTTTGGCAGAAAAGCTCCGCGCCGGGGGCGCTGGTATTCCTGGGTTTTATACCCGCACCGCTGTCGGAACATTATTGGCAGAAGGGAAGCCCACGCGCGAGTTTAAAGGGCGCGAATACGTATTAGAAGAAGCCATTCAAACAGATCTGTCGATTGTGAAAGCCTGGAAGGGCGACACCTTAGGCAACTTGGTATTTCGTAAAACAGCGCGCAACTTTAACCCCATGGTGGCCACTTGCGGGCGTATTACCGTGGCGGAGGTGGAAGAACTGGTGCAACCGGGCGAACTGGATCCAGACAGCGTTCACACCCCTGGCATTTATGTGGACCGCATCATTCAGGGTAAAAACTACCAAAAACGCATCGAGTTTCGCACGCTGACAGGCGGGCATCATGTGGATCACCATCATTTATCGGTACGTGAAGTATTGGCCATGCGGGCAGCAAAGGAATTAAAAGATGGCTTCTATGTTAATTTGGGAATTGGCATCCCCACCTTGGTGGCCAATTACATCCCTGAAGACATTCATGTCACGTTGCAATCAGAAAATGGCTTGATGGGTATTGGCCCTTTTCCCACAGAAGACACGGTGGACGCTGATTTGATTAATGCGGGCAAGCAAACCATTACCACCTTGCCAGGCTCCAGCACTTTTTCCAGTGCCGATTCTTTTGCCATGATCCGCGGGGGTCACGTGGACCTCTCTATTTTAGGCGGGCTTGAGGTGGCAGAAAACGGTGATCTGGCCAATTGGATGGTGCCGGGTAAAATGGTGAAAGGTCCCGGTGGGGCCATGGATTTGGTGTCTGGTGTGGGCCGCGTCATTGTGCTGATGGAACATGCCTCTAAACATGGCGAACCTAAAATTCTCAAATCATGTTCGTTGCCCATTACCGGGCGCGCCGTGGTAAACACCATCATTACAGAACTATGCGTATTTCAAGTGGAGCCGGGAGCAGGCCTGGTGCTCACGGAGCTTCATGAGGGGGTAACCCTCGAGCAAGTGAGAGCCAAGACCGGTTGCGACTTTCGTGTGGCCCTTTAAAGCTTTATGTGCTCAGCTCTTGAATTTATCGGGTTTTTCCCGCATCCTCTCTTTCTATGGCGGGCCTCCCCGCATTGCAGCGTAGTGAACCTGGTCAGGTCCGGAAGGAAGCAGCCACAACTACATCCTGTAAGTGCCGGGGGTTAGGCTCGCCACCCCTTTTATTCACGACTACTGATGGGTTTTTGCATACCATGATTAAAAAAATCTATTTCATCTTATCCGCCTTAACCCTGTTGGTAGCCAAAAGCGCCTATCCCGCTGACGCCATCTCCATAGAAGCCGGTTATGGCGATCACACCAACATGGAGCGCCTATCCTTATCCCATGCTTGGGAAACCCGTTGGTTTACTGATCATACGTGGTCACTGGGCGGGTATTGGGATGCCAGTATCGGAACTTGGAACCCCCATGCCGCCACGGGCGGCAATCAGGTCACCGCGGACTTTTCGATTACCCCCGTATGGCGTGCTCGCCAGACGAAAATCGGCAGCGTCACGCCTTTCGTAGAGTTGGCGGTGGGCGTGCATTACCTCAGTCAATCGCGTATTTTTTATGATAAAAATATGAGTACCCATTTTCAGTTTGGCGATCATATTGGCGCCGGCATTACGGTGGGTGAAAAGCAAGATTGGGATGTGATGGTCCGCTTTCAGCATCTCTCCAACGCGGGCATTCAAAACCCCAACCCAGGCATTAACTTTCTTCAATTGCGTGTGGGTCACTGGTTCTAGGCCAGTTCGCATCATGGCCACTTCTCAGGTATTAGCGCGCAAATGGCGCCCCCGTTTATTCACTGAATTGGTGGGGCAGGACCATGTGGTGCGGGCCTTGGGCAACGCTTTGCAAAGCGGTCGCCTGCACCATGCCTATTTGTTTACCGGTACGCGCGGTGTGGGTAAAACCACCATCGCGCGCATTTTGGCCAAATGTCTTAATTGTGAAAGCGGTATTACCGCTACCCCTTGTGGCACCTGCGGTGCGTGTGTCGAAATTGACAGCGGGCGCTATCCGGACATGTTGGAAGTGGATGCGGCCACCAATACCAAAGTGGAAGAAATGCGCGAACTGCTAGACAATGCGCAATATATGCCCGTAGCGGGCCGCTTTAAGGTGTACATCATCGATGAAGTGCATATGCTGTCGCGCTCAGCTTTCAATTCTATGCTGAAAACCTTAGAAGAGCCGCCCGAACATGTGAAGTTTATTTTAGCCACCACCGATCCACAAAAAGTTCCGGTAACCGTGCTGTCGCGTTGTTTGCAATTCAATTTAAAACAAATACCGCCTGAAGTCATTGGCGAGCGGCTCTCGTATGTGCTCAAAGAAGAAGGGATTGCATTCGAAGCCGCGGCATTGCCATTAATCGCGCGCGCCGCCCAAGGCAGCATGCGCGACAGCTTAAGCTTATTGGATCAAGCCATCGCCTTTGGTGCGGGCAAGGTGACGCAAGCGGAAGTGGGGGATATGTTGGGCAGTATTGAGCAAGAGCATTTGTTCAACATTCTGCAGGCCTTGGCTCAACAAGATGCCGCCGCACTGATTCAAGTGGCGCAGACCATGAATAATCGCAACCTGTCATTTGAGCAAGCCTTACAAGAACTGGCGGCTTTATTGCATGAGGTGACTTTGGCGCGCGCGTTACCCGATCAGCGTGAAGCGTTGGGTATCAGTGCTGCGGTATTGCCCTTCACGCAACATTGGGATGCAGAAACGTTGCAACTCCTCTACCAAATCGCCATTCAAAGCCGCCGTGACTTA
>Ga0208389_1000048_pt1 | contig 63851 bp, 95 predicted proteins | sample CryBogCBH12Aug09_FD_184625 | JGI IMG/M metagenome (GOLD analysis project Ga0208389, IMG submission 184625) | Freshwater microbial communities from Crystal Bog, Wisconsin, USA - CBH12Aug09 (SPAdes) (version 2) | ecosystem: Environmental > Aquatic > Freshwater > Lake | place: Crystal Bog... | reverse complement strand
AAATGTAAATAAAAATGCTTGAAAATAAAAAATTATTCTTAACTAGTGGATGTAGTTTTACAGCATACCATCATTGTTGGCCAAATCATATCATTAAAAATTATGATATGAATTTAATTAATGTTGCAGAACAATCACAAGGTAATGGATTAATTTCGAGAAAATTGATTCATAATTTATTCAAAATATTAGAGACAACCGACCCCAAAGATATTATTGTGGGTATTATGTGGTCTGGTATAGATAGGGGTGAACGTTATATATACAATAATGATGATGATGAATATATCGGGGAACCTAAAATTACAGTAAACCCAACTGCAATTGTTGAAAATAATAGAAACTGGAGGATGATGAGCCATCACTGGACAACTTCAAAGGACTGTGAATTATTTTATAAATTATTTTTACTCGGCCCATCTGCTATGGTTTATACTTTGGAACACATATTAAGAGTCCAATGGTTATTGAAAAATCTCAATATTGATTATTTTATGACCACTTATACCGATATTTTTATAGATGAATTAATTAACCATCCAGAAGCTTCATACCTATACAAACAAGTTGATTTTTCTAAATTTTTACCTGTAAAAGGTTGTTATGAATGGGTAAAAAACAACCATCCCGTTGAAGGATTTAGACCACCCGATGAAAATGGAGTCATAGATTGGCACCCTTCTGAATTTGGACAAAAAAAATTTACTGAAAATATAATCATTCCATTTTTAAGAAAGAAAACTGTTTTTTAATGAGATTTATACACACATATCTACCAACCGAAAGAGGAGGGGGTAAAATAACTAAGTCTCAAATTTATCAGTTATGTTTGTCTTTTCTATTGGTAAAGAAAAATTATGAAACTTGTAAAATAATTTTATATACCAATAAAGAAATAAAATCAATTATAGAAAATATCGGATTAGATTATGATGAAATCAATACCGATGTGTTAGACAACATAAATGTGAAAACATTTTCAATTCCAAAATTGATTGTTTATGCTGCACAAAGAGAACCATTCATACATATCGATATGGATACTTTTATCTTCGATAGAATAGATATTGATGACAGACTACAAACATATTCAACTTATCCAGAGTGGCCAGTTGAAATAAATTTAACAAAATCTAATATAAACTTTTATAAGGTTTATTTCGAAGGTGCTTTCAAAATAAATCATAAATTAGAAGATAAATTTTTAACATCTGTAAGGTTAAGGTCTATTCCAAATATGTCATTTTTCGGAGGACAGAATTTTAAATTAATTTCCGAAGCTTCCAAATATTGTTTATCAATTTATTATGATAATCAGGAATTTTTCGACGAAGACTACTATAGAGCTTGTATAATTGAACAATTATTTATACCTGCAGCTATGAGAATGTTGAATGACGATCCTTACGGCGAAAATACAAATTTTAAATTTTTGTATGATGGGAATCCAACTGATGTAGAATTTTCTGAAACAGAAGATGAATTTCCAATATTGATTAATTCTAAGAGAGACAAATATAAACAAATCGAACTTTCAAACGAAATCGATATGTTCAATAATTGTAACTATAATTTTGAAGGTTTCGTTCATTTGAATGGATTTAAAAATAAAAAATTTTTTATTTTTATGATTAAGCATAAAATAATAAATGATTTCAATAGATTAGACCTTATAGAAAAAATAAACGAAAATTTTGAACAGGAATTAGAAATAGAACCGATATACGAAAGATTTGTTGAATTTTTAAAAAATAACACACCATTACCCAAGAAAAGTTTCCAAAAGAAAGGAAAACTTTTATAATTATTAATAATGAACATAATAGGAATATCAGCATTTTATCACGACTCCTCAGCCTGTCTTTTCAAAGATGGGAAATTGGTATTTGCTTGCGAAGAAGAAAAATTTAGTGGAATTAAACACGATAGTTCATTTCCACAAATGACATTAGATTATATTTTTAAAACATACAAATTAGATAGGAGTAAAATAGATGCTGTATGTTATTACGAAGACCCAAGATTAAAATATGGTAGAGTAGTTGATAATATAAAAAAACATTGGTTAAGAAACCCACTATACTGTTTGAAATCTTATTTAAAGATTATAAAAAATATTCGAAAATTAGATAAATTATTACCAACTATATCTAAAAATATATTTTATTCGACTCATCACGAAGCACATATGTATTATTCAATTTTCACATCACCATTTGATAATGCGATCTGTTTATCGGTAGATGGTGTGGGTGAATATGATACAGCTGTATTCGGTTCATACAATAAAAAATTAGGTTATACATCATTGGGTAAATACCCACATTCATTAGGTTTATTTTACTCAGCTATGACTTCGTTTTTAGGATTCAAACCTAATGAAGGTGAATACAAAGTAATGGGTTTAGCTTCTTATGGCAATCCTGATGTTTATATCGATAAAGTGAGAAAATTAATATCTTTTAAAGGTGGTAAAATTGAATGCAATATGAATTGTTTCATTTGGGACAAATCAGATAAAATGATGTTTGGTTATGGTTTATATGAATTATTAGATATGGATTTGCGAAAAACACACGAACCAATTTTACAGGAGCATAAAGATTTAGCTGCAGCAGTACAATTGAGATATGAAGAGGTTTTATTTGATATATTGAAAACTATCAATAAATTTATGCCAATCTATAATAATCTCACATTAGGTGGCGGTTGTGCATATAATGGTAGTGCTAATGGTAAAATTTTAGATAGAACAAATTTTGAACATCTATGGATACCACCAGCGCCATCTGACGCGGGTTCAACTATTGGAGCCTGTATCCATTATTTAGATAAGAACGGAATACTACCAGGTAAAGTAACCAAGAATCCTTTCTTGGGACCCATATTTTATGGTTCAGATATTTTTAAAGCAATTAGAAATAAAAAATTCAAAAAATTCTACTATGAGGACAAATTATTAAAACACATTGCTAAACACATTAATGATGGAAAAGTAGTGGGATGGTTCCAAGGTCATTGTGAATTTGGTTCCAGAGCATTAGGTAATAGATCCATTTTAGCTGATCCAACAAGGGAAGGTATGAAAGATAAAATCAATTCAGTGATTAAGAAAAGAGAAAGTTTCAGGCCCTTTGCTCCGATGGTAATAAAAGATAAACAAGAAATATTTTTTGATATCGTTGATGATATACCATATATGAATCAAGTTGTTAAGGTTAAATCCAAATATGTTGACCAACTTAAAGCTGTTACACATATAGATGGAACTGCTCGAGTTCAAACCGTTTTTAAAAACACATTAACTTATAAATTATTACTTGAATTTGAAAAGCTTAGCGGATATCCAATTCTTTTGAATACCTCATTTAACATAAAAGACAAAACGATGGTTTTAACCCCACAGGATGCCATAGATACATTTTTAAATACTGAAATGGATATCTTAGTAATCGAAAATTTTGTTATTTATAAATAAAAAAAATTATATGAAAAAATTGATTAATTTGGTGAAGAAGTATTTTGCCAATAAGAAAAAAAGAAAAGAATTCGAAAAGAAATTAGAAGAACTTAGAAAAAGAGACCCTTTCATTTACAATCACTAATCCAAAGTACTTGATTTAATTGTTTTTTTTCGTTATAATACAGTTAAAATCGAAGTATATGTATTTTGAAGAACCTTTAATCCCAACGGGTATAGATAACCTATTTTACTTAGCCCCGATACCTGTCTATTTCAAACAATTTGATGATAATGAACTTGCAGATGAAGTATATGATTTAGGTTATAAAGAACTAAGCAAAGTACGAAGACAGATGGGTCAAGAACTTCCCGATCAATATGACACAATACGACAATCCACATATAGTGTAAACTATGATAGAAAAGACAGGTGGGTTGAACCTAATGAATTGAATCCAATCGGAAGTAGATATTTTACTCCTCATAATGAATTTTTGAATAGACCCGAAGCTTCTGTAAAAGAGATTAAAAAAAGATGTGTTGAGAGTTTTATTGATGTGTTGAACAAGTTGAATTTGAAACATAATAATAATCCTAAAATAACAGAAAGCTGGTTACAATATTATGAACCAACTGAAGGTAGAGGTCATAACGCTCATAATCATTGTAGATGGTCACCTGATGAGGCAATGCCTCTAAGTTTTGTGGGGGGTTATTATTTGAGTGATGGTGACCCAATAGCTGATCATCCTTATAGCGGCGCGTTTACTTTTCATATCAGAGGTATGTCATATTTTATCAGACCTAAGAAAAATATGTTGATGATGTGGCCATATGATATTGTACATTCAGTTAAACCATTTTACGGAAAAAGCTGCAGAAGTGTTATAAATTTTAACATACAAGACAACGGACCTTTACCTTCAAAATTGATTTAAAATGAATAATTTATGGATATTTGGTTGTTCGTACTCTGATGTCTCTCAAACCAAAGACAATCTTGAATATGTGAAGTGGAAAGGTTATATAACAAAACATTGGAGTGAAATACTTGCAGATAAGTTAGGTTTCAAGTTAAATAATCTTGGATATAGAGGAGCCTCTAATTTACATATATTCGAATCATTTTGCAAGGTTTGTCATAAAATTGAAAATAATGATATTGTTATAATAAATTGGACAGATACCTCACGTTTTAGAGTTGCAGATGATAGATGGTATAGAGTTTTATCTCATCATATTTCCGACATTAAATTGAAAGAAGAAAAAAAAGAATTAGAAGATATTGGTATTTCTGAAATAACAATAAAAGAAATGGTTATTAATAGAAGTAACAAACTTTACGAAGAAGAATTAGATAATTGGTACAATTTAATTAATTCATATTGTAATTCAATCGACGCCCTTCTTTTATCTTGGGGATTTATTACATATAGGAATTATATGGTTAATATGGGTAATTTTTCCTTATTCGACTACATTAAAAATAATTTTGGTACAATTTCCAATGAAACGAATAATGAAGTTCTTGATAGTCATTTCAGTGAAAATGCAAATGATGAATTAGCCAGAATTTTTTATGAAAAAATAACTGGTATCGAGACAAAAAAAAATCTAATTTGATGAAATTTATTAGAACATTTTGGGGTGATGTAACATCAATGAACGGCAAGTATCTTAAACAAATATTAAGAGCAAAAGAGGATAACCTTAATGAAAAAGTATATGTTTGGGGTAAGAATAATTTTAATCTAATTTCTAAGTTTGGGTTTGATTGTACATTGATATCAGAAGAACCATATGATTATACAATAGCTAATAATCATCCTTTATACAGTTATGGTAGCCTGATACATAAATTGAAGTGTATAGACATAGCAATTAAAGATTTCGGTGAAATAATATTTGTAGATTGGGATTGTAGAAAAATAAAAGAATTAGATGACAATTTTTATAAACTACTATCTAATGGATTTGAATTAAAAGTTCCTTTATACGCATATCCAAAATATGCGTTAGATTGGTTAATTGAAAGTAGTAAAAACGAAAACACAAACCCATTTTTTTGTAAGTTAAAAGAATTCGTTATGGAATATTCTTATCAATTAAATGAAAATTTTATTATACCAAACACTGGTTTTATATATTGTAGGGATAGTAAAATAACAGAAAGACTTTTTGAAATAGCGAAAGAATATAAATTAGAAACAGTTCCTGATGAATTTGCTGTTTTTCTGTACGCAAAAGAAAACAACATTAACTTAGATCGATACATATCACTATTGGAGCCATTAATTATCGGTGGTAAAGAACAAAATCATAAATGGTGGCAAGAAGAGGAAGAAAAGTTTAACCAGTACAAGGATAATTTAATAAATAAAGAAATATATTTTATACATAAGTAATGAAATTCATAAGAGCATATTGGGGTAATTTAGAAAATTTTGGTGGCAGACACAAGATAGAAATTAGACGCGCATCTAAAAATAAAAAATTAAATGAAGTTGTGTTTGTTTGGGGTAATGAAAATTGTGATTATTTGAAATCTTTAGGTTTTGATATCATTAAAATGTCGGATAAGTCTTCCGAATATGGTGAAGATTATTTTATAAACTCAGATACATTTTTGTTACATAAATTAGTTGCGGTTAGAGAGGGTTGTAAAAAATATGGTGAAGTGGTTTTTTTGGATTGGGATTGTAGACAAATAAAAGACATTGACGATAATTTTTATTTGAAACTAAGAGAACAGGATAACGAGATACAAATGCCGGCTTATTCTTTCCCCAAAAAATACAAATCATTATTGCAAACAATGTATAATCCAAAAGATATAAATTGGGATTACATTGACAGACAGTTAGAGTATCTTGAAAAATTTCACTATGAATGGGATGATTCATATGTTACTCCAAATGCGAGCTTTATATATTGCACAAATCCAAAGGTAATGGATGATTTAATAAAGATAAATGATGAATTGAAAATAGGTATTGTTTGTGATGAGATGACTTTCAATGAATATAGTAAAAAATTATGTAAGGATTTAGAGGGTTATATAAAAAGATTTGAGCCCTTAGTTTGCAATGCAAAAAGAGAGGATCATTTCAACCAAGGAAGATTGAATCAATACATCTCAAAATTCATAAAAAAAGATTTATATTTTATACATGAGTAAAGGAGTGATTTCAATATCAGTTAACGAAGAAATTTACTACCAATGGGTAGAAATTTTATTTAGAACTATTCGAATGTTCTCTAATATTGAATTGGCCTTAGTCTATGATAACAAAGAGTGGTTCAGCAAATATCATTTAAACGAAATGGTTAATCATCCAATTTATATAGAAAAAATTGAAGACCCATATTCTTTCCGACATCATTTGATTGATTATACCCCTTTTTTCAATACGATATTCATTGATGCAGACACAATAATCTTTAAGGATATAAGTGTCTTCTTTGATAAACAACCATTTTGTATTGATGGTTATTATGATGGTGAAAAAATGGTTGATTCAATTATAAACCCGTTCTTTGAAGACCCTGACACGTTGATGAAGAGACATAACTTAAAAAGATTGTATTCAAGTTATACTGGTTTTATGAGATTTGAAAAGACAGATTTCTATAAGCAATTATTCCATAGAGTTTTAAACAACGACTATTATAATGAAAAAGTGGTTGAAAGATATGGTAGAGGTATTATGCCCGAAGATTATTTATTCAATTTAACAATATCAGATATGGAGTTGGAATATTTTATGCCGATCAAGGTTTTTTATTCTTATGTTAATTGGGGGAATAGTTTGAATGCTCAACAAGATAATGTGGAGGATTTCTACGGTTTCACATTCCAAGGTAGTTCGATGTTACCCAATAGAACAATAAATCTGAAGAATAAAATATTTGATACTCTAACCAATATTGGATTTAATTCATATCCTTTGAGAGATGGTACTTATATGAATATAACAAAGAATAAATTAATATAATGAGATTGGTTTGGACATATAAGAGCAACCCTTTACATATAAAAGAAACTGAGAAGGATAAAACCATTATCAGAATCAATTATTATATATTATCAATATTGAAAGCCAAAGAATTTGGTTATAAAACCATAATTTATACTGATTCGTTTTCTGAAAAATATTTCAAAGATATTGTTGATGAAATACACATAATTGAAGGTTATGATTATGAAATATTATGGGACGATTTCAAAATAGTTGCGATGGAAAGAGAAACGGATGATTATGCTCTTATTGATGGTGATATAATTTTACACAGCAAATTGCCGTTGTTAACTGAGGAATTATATGTTGACGCATTTGAATTCGGTTCTTGGAAAAATGATTATGAAAACACCGTTATAGAATTAACAAATTTAGGGATTAAAAATATTTTACCCGAATGGAGTAATAAAAAGTTACCTATTATGAATAACGGATTTTTACATATAAAAAATAAAAACTTTTTAGAAACATATATAGATAGATGGAAAAAATATGGTCAATTTGTGTCGGATAATAAAGATAAACTAACTGATAAAAATTCTGCTAGTTTTACTAGTCAATTACTTTTGTCTTTATTATGTGAAGTTTTCAACATAAAACCTATTAGTATGTCCGACGGATTTTCAAAAAAAGGAAAATACTATACACATTATGTTGGACACACAAAATTTATTACCCCATTAGTACCTGATAATTATTTGTTGGGATCGAATAATCAAAAATCGATGATATGAGATTAGTTTGGACATATAACAGCAACCCACCCACTATTAATGATGAGAGTAAAAAAATTCTTATGCTGAATTTTTATATCCTTTCAATATCAAGAGCAAAAAAATATGGGCATTACACGGTTATATATACCGATTTAGAATCTTCAAAACACTTTTATAATTTAGCAGACGAAGTGTACATTTTGAACCCATCTAATAAAACACTTTTATGGGATGGTTTTAAAATATCTGCTTTAGAGAACGAAAAAAACGATTTTGCGTTAATTGATGGTGACATTATATTAGAAACCAAATTACCTGAGTTAAATAATGAAATGTACATTGATGCTATAGAATATAATTCTTGGGAAGTGGAATATGCGTTGAATGTTGAGGAATTAACCAATTTGAAAATAAAAGATTTAATTCCCGAATGGGAAAATAAAAAAACACCAATTATTAATACAGGTTTTCTTTACATAAAGGATCGTGACTTCAGAATGCTTTATCTTGATAGATTTAAAAAATATGGTGATTTTATATATAAAAACAAAGAACATCTTTCAAATAAAAATAGGGCTTGTATGGGTGCTCAATATTTGTTAGGTCTTTTATGTGAAAAAAATAATATCACACCAACTTGTATGTCTGAAAAATTTTCAGAGAAAAATAACTATTATAAACACTATGTAGGGAATATTAAATACCAATCGCCTCCAGTTCCATCTACCCACATAATTCAATTTCAATCTAAAATTTTTATATAATGGAAAAGGTAATTTCTTTATTTTGTTTTTCTACTGATAAAATGGGGGGAGGAGTTATACATAAAAAAAGAGATGATTCATATTATAATCACGCACTCAATTTGATAAAAAAATTGAAAGAAGAAACAGATTTTGAAATATACCTTTTGACAGATAATCCAGAGATATTTGAAAGTTTCAATATCAATGTTTTTAAATATGAAAAAGATATACCATCTTATTCAGATAAATTAGAGATATGTAAAATAGCATTGGAAAAACACGATACAGTACTTTATTTGGATGTTGATTGTTTGATAGATTTTAATTTATATAAAACTCTTTCATTTGAACCAGGTTTCCATTATTTTTTTTGGTGGAGAATGGGTTGGATGTATTATGAACATATGCCAAAAGATAATTACTTCAAAAAATTAGAGGATTATTGTAGAAAAAATAATTATGAAATTGATAAAGCTACACCAATACACGAATCTATTTTTCTGATTAGAAAATCGGAATATATGGATGAATTTTTCGATTTCTATGATAAACTTAAAGACCTTGCAATTGAAAATGATATGGAATACGGAAACGTTCCAACTGGAAGAGCTGAAGGTTTATTAATGAGCATTGCTTTAATGAATACGAGATTTAATAACAATAGAGATAGCTTACAGATGAGATTAATTGGACACACATTTTATAGTGATAAGGACCCCGAAATGAAACACCTTAGACCTCGATTTAATAATATAGATGATATGTTAAAAAAAACAATTATATAAATGAAACTAATTTGGACATATGATAGCAAAGTTAATTTACAAAACCCAAGTAAAGAGAAACAAACCATATTAATTAATTATTATATATTATCAATTACTGAGGCAAAAAAATTTGGTTATCATACTATAATCTATGTTGATATCAATTCTGTAAAATATTTTGAGAACATCGCAGATGAGATAATCGTAACTGAAGGTTATTTGAATTCACCTTTATGGGATCATTTTAAAATTAAAGTTCTCTCAGAAAGAAATGATGATTTTTGTTTAATAGATGGCGATTTAATAATCCACAAAAAATTACCACAATTAGATTCTGACGTTGTTTTCGACTCATTTGAACATCTCAACTGGTCAAAGGAATATAAACCTACAATCGACACAATTACTAAGATAAACACACCTGACATAGTTTTTGATTCGTTTGAATATGTTACTTGGAATGGACAATATAAAAAAACAGTTAAAAATCTGACTGAAATGAGGATAAAAGATTTGATAACAGAATGGTCGGGTGAAAGAATACCGGTGATGAATATTGGCCTTTTATATATAAAAAACGAAAAATTTAAGGATTTGTATGTTGAAAAATGGAAGATATATGAATCTTTCATAAAAGAACACATCGCGGAAATAGACCCATTTTATGCTACAATGGTTGGCGCTCAATATCTTTTAACTTTGATAGGGAACCACTATGGGTTCACAACTTCCCATTTATGTCACGAATTAGGTAAAAAGGGTGATTTTTATCATCATTATTGTGGTCCTCAGAAGTATAAGAATCCAGTTGTCCCAACCGACTATATTTTGAAAAACGCTTCCAAAAAAGAATTATTTTAGTTATATTTATATAAAAACAGGTTAAATATCATGAAAGGAACTTTTTTTTCTGCGGATTTTGTAATTGATAAAAATGAGAATTTAAGATTAATTGAGATAAATACTGATACCGGTGCTGTAGAATCGCAAATGTCATCCTTTGACTGGAGCGACTTCATAGGAGTACTCAGCGGTTCAAATATTACGGAATTGGACGTTCTATATAAAATAGAACTTCAACAACCTATAATCAACCATTTATCCCAATCTTTAATTGATTCAGCTTCTTTCATTACGACATTTAACCCTATAGTAGTTCCTGAGAGTTCAATTTTTCCAACTTCACCAGATGATGCTCCGAATAAGTTCATATTGAGAATGGCATATGATGAAACAGCTATTTTAGATTCTGAATATGCAAAAGGAACATTGAATACGTTAAAGTTATTTGCTGATAATTCAGATAGTAATTCAGTTACAGCATTCTATCATTCATCCTCTCTTTATGGTAATTACAATACTTTAGACACAACCATTTTCAATGGTGATGTTTTACCTGATGTTGTTACTAAAACGGTTTTGGAATTACACCAGCCACATCAATTTTATAAGATAGGTAATTCAATTTCAGGCTCATTAGATAGATATAATGAATTTATAAACACAGTTGCAACGCCTGATACAATGATTGAACAATACCATATCGATCAGTCACAGATAACAAACAATACAGTTAACAGTATTCGTAGCTTCCAAATTGTTTACAACGTAACAGGAGCTGCTGATAGTGTAGATAGTGGTAGCGAAACAGCAACCTCTATTGATGACAGTGGTTTACAACTTTGTTATGTTTCTCAATATCAAATTGATTCTTTATTCACACTACCAACATCCATAAATTATGATGATAGTGTTATAAATAATTTAATCGATTCCAAGCATTATTATGAATTTGCAACAAACCACATTAAGAATAGTGCACACGGTATATTAGATAATGAATACATACTTGATATAAGTGGTAATTCAATTTCTGTTACTAACTTAGTAATTGGTGATGAATACCAATCTTATCATATTGAAGGTATTCCTGAAACAGATAATTACGATTTATTAGATACATACTTCTTCACAGGTAACACATTACCATCCGGTTCATTCCAAACTGGTTCAACTTGTGTAGCTTTATATACTAATCAATCATATGCAAATGACGGAACTTATATCACATTTGCTGACGGTAGCGACATTGAAGTTGGTGGAGAAACGCAAATGTTAGTTTACAACCCAACCACAGATGAAACAAGATTTGTGAGAGCATTAGATTTGGAATTAGGTTACTCAGTATTAGGAGAAAGTAGTTTCTCAAATCAAATTACATCAATTGATGTTTTAATTTATGATGACCAACAAACATATTACATTCCAAGTATGGACCCATACGATAACTTCATTTTGGAGAGTGGTAATTTTATGTCATTTTTCATCACTCACAACTTAGGAACTTGTTTTGTTGCGGGAACTAAAGTAACATTGGAAGGTGGTTCAACAAAAAATATAGAAGAAATTGAGGAAGGTGATGAAGTTCTTTCTTACAATGAAAATACATTAATGATAGAACCAAAAAAAGTGATCGGATTGAATTCACCTGTACATAATGATTTGGTGACGTATACATTCTCAAATGATACACAATTAACTTGTACTTTCGACCATCCTATCTATGTGAATGGTTTAGGTTTAGCATCATTTATGCCTGAATGGACAAATAATAGATACAAAATCGACAAGGATGTTAAGAAAATCCAATTAGGTGATTTAGTAAGATTAGCAACTGGCGGTCAAACAGCAATTAAAGAAATTAGAGTGTTAAAACCAGAAGATACACAAACATATATCATAACGGTTCAAGATAACCATAACTTTTTTGCTAATAATATATTAGTACATAATAAATAATTTTTAAAATGGCAGCACCTAGTAAACCGGTATATAAAACAATATCATTAGCTGATTCTAAAAATAGAACGCTAACACCACTTACCGACCCACAAAAAACTCAAGTAAAAACAATCGTTACGAATTTTATCAAATATATGGTAAACAAACATTCATAATGTATGATTTTTTATAATGATGTTTTATTAGATAAAGAAGAATGTGAATTTATTTTAAATTCTAATTTAGAGTGGTATGAATCAGGGTTCACAATCAAAATTGGAGACACCTATACTCAAAAAAATGTTGTTGATAATAGAAAAAGAAAATCTATACAATCTGATTTTCATTTAGAAAAAGGGTCTCATTTATTCGATAAATTCAATAATCTATTTAATAAGTTAGGTTATGTTTTGAAAAAAGATAAAATCAATTGTACTATTATAAAATACACTGAAGGTTGTTTCATTTACAAACATAAAGATGATTATGATAGTAGATTATTTACTTGTGCAGTGCAATTGAATGATTCTAAAGACTATATCGGTGGCGATTACAAATATTGGATTGACGATAAAGAATATATTATGAATAGGAAACAAGGGACTTGTATGATTTATTCTCCTGAAACAGACCACAAAGTTGAGGTTATTGAAAGGGGAGAAAGAAATTCATTTATTATATTTTTACATTCCACAGATATTATCACATCTAAGCCCTCATTAATATAATGGTCGATTTAAAAAATTACATATGTTTAGTTCCTTTTCAACATCTTCAAATACACGAAAAGGAAAATTGGGTTTGTTGTCCGCATTGGTTAACTAAAGAAATCCCAAATAAAGAAACATTAAATCAAACTTGGAATTCCAAAGAAATTATAGACATAAGAAAATCAGTAATTGATGGTTCTTATCGTTATTGCGATAGAAAATCTTGCCCTTATTTAGCTGAATTAGTTAATTTGAATGGTGGTTATATTGGACCAATTATCCATAAAAAAGATTTACCGGCCAACATAAAGAAATATTACGACTCTCAAGAAGGTGAAATGCAAGAAGGTCCAACTAATGTACAACTAAATTTCGATCCAAGCTGCAATTATAAATGTCCATCTTGTAGAAGTGAATTATTTGTTTCGGATAAAAAGGAAATACCGAGATTCAGAGATAAAATAATTGAAGTTGAAAACATTTTTGCAGATTCAATTGAGATGTTATATTCCTCAACAACTGGTGACCCATTTTTTTCTAAACCAATTAGAGAATACTTTCAAAATTTTAATCCAAAAAAATATCCTAAGTTAAGGTACATTCATTTACATACGAATGCAAGTTTATGGAATGAAAAGATGTGGAATACTATGCCTAACATACACAAATATGTTAAGACCTGTGAAATAAGTATAGATGCTGCGACCAAAGATACTTATGAAAATCATACGAGAATTGGTGGTAATTGGGATAATCTCATCAATAATTTGAAGTTTATTTCTACAATAAAATCACTAAAAAGTGTGAAATGTTCATTTGTTGTGCAATCGTCTAATTATAAAGAAATGAGTTCATTCGTTGATTTGGTTAAAGACATTTTCAAAGACAAGGGTAAAGTGTTTTTTTGTAGATTACAAGATTGGAATTCTTATTCGCCAGCTCAATTTATGTTAAATAAAATCCACGATATTTCTCACCCTGAACACTTGAATTTTATCGAAGAATTTAATAAAATATGTTTCGATAGATATGTATTCCATAATTTACACGAGTACATAAAAATGAATAAAAAAATATTTTAATAATATGGTCATAATTAAAGAAAACGCATTCAATGAAGATGGGTTATTCGAAATGGATAATATAGTAGAAAATTTTACTGTAAATGAAAAAAGAGGAGTTGTTGTTATAACCAATGAAAATAAAAGTTATTTCAATGAATATAATGCCCAATTCGTCGAATTAAATGATAATTTCAAACAACACATCATAAACGTAATTGATGAAATGCTACCTAATAATAAAGGTATCAAAATTGATTATTGTAGAGTTAATGTAGTAACTGTAGGAACTAATGAAAGCGATCCCTTCCACACAGATATTGGGCACGATGCTATTTTACTAATATATCCTAATGAAGATTTTATTGGCGGTGATTTAGAGTGGATAGATAATAATAAAATCAATTCACTCAAACCAAAAAGAAATATGTGTGCATTGATTGTTGATAATTCACCACATAGAGTTATAAAAGTAAAAGAAGGTGTTAGATATTGTATAGCCGTATTTTGTAAAACTAATAGAGGTGAGAAGAAAAAATCCTTAATGTAATGATTATTCAAGAAAATAACGTCTTCACAAATGATGAGCTTTCCTATTTCAAAAACATTATAGATAATTTTATTGTTGATGAATCCCCTATATTTTTAAAGTTTATTAAAAGAAACGATTATTTCAAACAAAAAATAACATTGAATACAAATATTGAAAATAGAATAAAAACCATAATAAAAAAACATATCAGTAAAGAAGTTATTATAGATACTGTATGGTTAAATATGGTAGACAATAACAGTAATAAGAATGATGATTACCATAGAGATTCTACTAATATGTCTTTTGTTATATATCCTCTGAAAAGTTTTGAAGGTGGTGAATTAGAATGTGTTATAAATAACGAAGTTAAAAATTTTGAAGTCGAAGAGAATTCAATTGTTATAATGTTACATAATATTGAACATAGAGTTAAACCTGTTATTGATGGTGTGAGATGGTCTATTGCGGTATTTTGTAATTACGATTTGAAAACAAAAATTTTGATATGATACAAATATTATCCGATATTATGAGAGATGATGAATGTTCGGAATTCATAGATTTTTATTATGCTAATATTGATAAAAAAATAAATATCAATTCTGATAATGTATATCATTTTGATGGTGTTAATTTGATGGATAATATTAATGACTTCAAATTCTTAAAAAGAATTGGTTTATTAAAAATTGATATCGATCGAATAAGAGTTCAACACGTAAATAAAGACACTAATATCCTTGAAAAGTTTCATCAAGATAAAGAACCATATACTTTTATTATTTTCTTAAATGAAAATTTTGATGGAGGCGAATTAATATATGAGAACATAACTGTGAAGCCTAAAAAAAAACAATTATTATACACAACAGGTAATGAATGGCATTATGTTAAAAAGGTGAATAGTGGTGAAAGATTCACTTTAGTTTGTTTTTTGAGGAAAGATTTCAATTTTAAAAAAATACAAAATTTGATATGATAGATTTGAAGAATTATATATGTGCTTTACCTTTTACAAATATACAACTTCATAAGAATGAGAGTTATATGTGTTGTCCAAGCTGGCTTTTAAAAGCATTACCTAATGATGTACCATTGAAAGATGTTTGGAATTCAAATGAAGCTAAAGACATAAGAAAGAGTATTATTGACGGCGATTACAAATATTGTGATAAAAGTGAATGTCCACACTTATCACAATTGGTTAATTTCGGAGAAAACGGTGATTTAGGGCCGATAGCACCTAAACCTTTGGCTCAAGAAATTTTAAAGGATTACGATTATGATACTGGTGAAATGAGCACAACACCTCAATGGGTTAATTTTTCATTTGACCGATCTTGCAATTATAAATGTCCATCTTGTAGAATTGGGTTGATTGTGGCCGATAGTAAAGAGATAAAAGAAATTACATCTACTATTGAAGAAATAGAAGAATTCTATGCTAATAATATCAAAATCTTATACATAACAGGAACAGGAGACCCTTTTGCGTCAGTAAGTTTTAGAAATTTCCTTAGAAACTTTGACCCGAAGAAATATCCAAAATTAGAACAAATACATTTACATACTAACGCTTCACTATGGACCAAAGAAATGTGGGATAGTATGCCTAATATACATAGATACGTTAAGACTTGTGAGATAAGTATAGACGCCGGTACCAAAGAAACTTATGAAAATTTAACAAGGGTAGGAGGTAAATGGGAAACACTAATTGAAAACCTGAAATTCATTAATACAATACCAAGATTAAAAAACATTAAAACTTCATTTGTTGTTCAATCACACAATTACAAAGAGATGAAGATTTTTCTTGATTTAATGAAGAGTATTTTCAATAAAAAAGCATATGTGTATTTTGGTAAAATACTAAATTGGGGCCACTTGAGCGAAGGTGAATATATGTTATTAAAAGTATGGGATAAATCACATCCAGAATATTCTGAATTTTTGAAAGAACTCAATAAAATATGGAAAGAACCTCAACAATTTCATAATTTACACGAGTTTATTAATGTAAAAAAAACCATAGTTTAAGTTTGATTTTTTAATATATTTTCATTATATTTTAGACAATGAAAATATTAGCACACGTTCCGTTTATTGGTAAAACAGGATATTCAAATCATTGCAAAGATTTCTTTTGCGCACTTAATAAATACCATACAGTTAAAGTAAGGAATTTAACCATTGGTGATAGTTGGAAAGGTATGAATAATACCCCACACGATGGTGAACCCTACATTACAGATGAAATGAAGGATATGTTAATCCTTCAAACATTATATAATGCCGATCGTAGTAGAACTGACCACCCAATGTATGGTTACGATGGTAGTTTCAAACCTGACGTTAATATAGTTCTTGCAGAGATGAACAATGTTTATTTCTATGACGATTACGTTGGTTATAATATCGCATATAACGTTTGGGAAACAGACATTTATCCTGATGATTTTTTAAAGAGATTATATTACTTTGATGAAGTATGGTTACCATCTCAATGGCAGGTTGATAATTTAATTAAACAAGGATATCCTGCTGAAAAAATATTTTTAGTTCCTGAAGGTGTTGACGTTGAAAGATTCAAACCGATTTTGGAAACACCTAAGAAAAATAAATTTAGGTTTTTACATTTTGGTAGATGGGATTACAGAAAAGGTACCACAGAAATTCTTAAAACATTTGGCGAGACTTTCAAAGGAAGAGATGATGTTGAATTGATTGCGTCAGTTGAAAATCCTTATCCATTTGATGGAATGAAAACAACTGAAGAAAGAGTAAAATTCCACGGTATCGATGATACAAACATAAAGTTTATCAAATATACAAGTGGTCCTGATTACATAAAGTATCTTCAAGAAGGAGATGTGTTTGTTACCTGTGCTCGTAGTGAAGGATGGAATCTACCATTAATTGAAGCGATGTCTTGTGGAACACCATCAATATATTCAAATTGGAGTGGTCAATTAGAATTTGCTGCAGGTAAAGGTATACCTGTTGAAATACAAGGTTTAATTCCTGCAAATAAAGAGCATAAAGATTTTACTGGCCATTATTGTGAGCCTGATTGGGATGACTTAAGTCAAAAAATGTTACACGTTTCCAATCATCATTTAGCTTATAAAGTTTTAGCGATGGCCGAAGCAAAAGAAATTCACGATAATTTCAATTGGGATAAAATAGCAAGAGGCGCTTGTGAAATATTAGAAAGAAAGAACAAACCTTTTGCGTTTGTTACCACTGGTAATATTGGTTATATGCCTGTGATTGAAAAATTAGTACAATCATTATTAGAATTTTCCAATCAAAAAATATTAGTTTATGGTATAGATTGTGATGTTCCGTTTGATTATCCAAATGTTTTAAAAAGAAGAATAGATACTGTAAAGTATTCTAAGTATGATAAATGGTATTGGAAACAGATGGCTTGTTTAGAATCAATTAATGAAGATTTCGATAACTTGATTTGGATCGACGGAGATGTGGTTGTTAATCATAACATAGATAAAGTAAGAGAATACTTCGATTCAATTGAAAATTATCCATTATCCGATATACACGTTCAAGATGAATTTTTTGGAATTAATGACTATGGTGTATCTCAACTCTTCAATGCCGAATTAGCTAATGAATGGAATATCAATAAAGTTAATCCATATATGCACATTTGTTTTTTTGCATATAATAAAAAATGTGGATGGTGGTTTGAAGAAATCATCAAACATTATGTTGATGTTATAACAAACAAAGGTGAAGAAGAATATCAAAGATTATATTGGTGGAATGATGAAGGTATTGATAATGCGATGAGATGGAAATATGGTTATAACAAACATTTACCATTATCAAATTTTGACACATCATCATTCGATGGTGACGAAGGATTTATGGATAGAACATTAGAAGAATTTTATAGATTTTGGAATGAAGAAGGACCACAAAATTTTAATAGAGTTTATGGCTACCAATATATCCCTAAAGACAAATCAAAAATTATTTATTTCCACGGAAACAAAAATGCTGAGATATCTGATAAAATGGTGGAGTTTCTTAAAATGAAAAGAGATAAATCATTCTACCAATCAGAACAATTTTATACAAGTGTTTATAAATTAGAAAACCTTGGTGATATAAAAGGTGTACAAGGTGGAACACTTGAAATCGCTAGACAATATGGATGGGCACGTGCAATCTATCACGAAATTTATAACCTATTAGATTATTATAAACATCCAAATAGAGAAAGAGCAATCTTTCCAGGTGATGTTGTTGTTGACTTGGGTGGTAATATTGGAATTTTTAATAGATGGGCCTATAGTCAAGGCGCTAGTAAAGTTATTTCCTTTGAACCTGATAGAAGATATTTTAAACTATTATCATTGAATGCCGATCCACGTTCAGTATTATTTAATGCAGCTGCAGCACACGAAATAGGTGAACTTGAATTATATGAAAGCTCACACTTAGGCGGTTCCACTATTATGGGAACTGGTGGGGGTAGTTACACAGTAAGAACTTATACTCTTAATTATCTATTTGAAACAGGTTTAATTACTAAAATAGATTATTTAAAAGTTGATATCGAAGGAGCGGAACACGCAGCATTTACAGGTATAAGTGACAAAAACTTAATGAAGGTTAGAAACATTGGTATGGAATATCATAATGGTCATTTCAATAAGAATGACGATTTAAGAAATTCATTCGTTGAAAGATTAGTTAAATTAGGTTTCCAACCATACACATTATACTTAGGTAATGATAACGAATTACAAATGTTATATTTCAAAAGATGAGTAATTTAAACGAAATAGCAAAAAAATATGGAACTGATAAGAGTTCTGAAGTACATAATTATTGTGACAAATATGCAAAGTACATTAATGGATTCGAAAGATATAGTGAATTCAAATTTTTAGAGATTGGTGTATTAGATGGTGATTCATTAAAGACTTGGAAAGAATATTTTTATAGAGCACAAATAACAGGTATAGATATTAATCCCGATTGCGCTCAATATGCTCAAGATGGTATTAATGTTGAAATTGGTGACCAAACCGATCCTGAATTTTTAAAAAGAGTAGTTGAGAAGCACGGACCATTTGATTTGATAATAGATGATGGTTCACACATAAATGAACACGTAATTTTTTCATTCAAAGAATTATTTCCAACCCTTAAAGAGAAAGGCACTTACATCGTTGAAGATTGTGGAACATCGTATTGGGATAATTACGGTGGTGGAAGATATAAACCTGGTTCAACTATTGAATATTTCAAAGGTCTTGCCGATGAAGTAAATTTTTTCGGTGAATATCAAGAGAACGAAGAGTTTGGAATTCATTGGAGAAGAGAGGATGGTTTAATTCCTCAATTTATAAGAAAAGGTTACGATTACATTGGAACTGGTATCGAATCCCTAAATTTTTTAAACGGTATAATCATAATAACTAAAAGATAAAAATGGCACATCCACAACAAAGAAGATTTTGCGAAAGCGTTAAAGCGAAATACCCACAGTATTTCAAAAATAAAAAAGTATTAGATATTGGTTCATTAGATGTCAATGGATGTAATAGAGATTTATTTGAAAATTGTAATTACATAGGAATTGACTTAGGTGAAGGAAAGAACGTTGATATCATTGCAGCAGGTAACACCTATGATGGCCCCGATAATTATTTTGATACTATTATATCAACTGAAGTATTTGAGCACGATATGTTTTATCCTCAAACGATTCAGAATGTAATGAGAATGTTAAAACCTGGTGGTTTATTTGTTTTTACTTGTGCAGCAACAGGAAGACCTGAACACGGAACAAGAAGAACTGATTTACATTCTGCTCCATTATTAAGTGGAGTATCAGATGAATGGGCTGACTATTATAAGAATTTAGAAAAGGAAGATATTGAGGTAATCAATGGGTTCAAAGATAATTTCATAGATGGTAAATTTAGTAGAGGTTCAAGACCTGATCCTGATGATTTATATTTCTATGGAATTAAAGGAGGTGAAAAATTTCTAATTGATTCATATCAACCAAAGTATCCTTCCGATAAATTTCCAAATGATATATTTGTTATCGATTGTTGGCCGGACACTGAGTCTAAAGAAAATGATTTAATTGGTTTAATTAAAATATTAAAAGCATTTAACATCCCAATTCTTTTGACTGGCCATTATCCAATCAAAGTAGAAATACAAAAAATGGTTGATTATTATCTATATGATAAAAATAACCCTTTGTTGAAATCTGAGGAATTTGATTCACATCAAGTAAGTAGTGGTAGATGGACAGATATGGGTAATCATAGAATCGATAACGCACACGAATTCCATCACGATTATGCGATATGGGAAACTATGAGAAATGCTTTCAATTTTTGTAAGTATTTGGGTAAAGAAAAAATACACTTTTTAGAGTATGATAATTTACCTGATGAATATCAATATAGACAAGCATTCTTGGAAAGAATGAATGATGGATTCGATGCAGTACTTTATGAATACCACGAGAATTCGGCTAAAGATATTCACTTCGCAGCATATTGCGCAACATTTATTTTTTCAATCAAAACAGATGTAGCGATCAGAACGATTGAACAAATTAAATCGAAACACGAATACTTTACAAATAAACCTAAGGGATGGCAATTAGAAAGAGTGTTTTTGAATTGTTTAAGAAACGTTACTAACAATATTCATATGTCTCTTTACAGAGCAAATAGTAATGAATTGAATACTCAAGCTGTTTGGAATAGAGATGGTATGTTCAGAAATGGAGGTGTGTTTCAAGTTTATCCTGCGGTAGATAATCAAGGGGATTTATATCTACATTTAATGTCAGGATTTCACGAAAGACCTGCAGAGAAAGATTATCTTTTAGAAATTGTTTATGGTTCATATAAGAAGTTTTTTAATTTACAAAAAGATAAGTTCCATACTGAAAAAATTGGAGAGTATAGAAAGGGTGATAGAGTAAAAGTTTATTATCAAGGTTGTGAGGTGTTCAATGAATTTTTAGGACAGGACGTTAAAGATTTCAGAAATATCAATAAGTTAACTTGGAAAGAAAGTAAAAATAGAAGAGTTAATATCCATTTCATTGATGGCCCGTTTGCGGAAATACTTGAAGACGGTAATAATTTATACAAAGTTGAATTTATTAATAGAGATACAAACCAAGTTGTATATTCAACAAATCTGAAAAGTAATCATTGGTCTAAAGCAGCACCAAGATATTATATCAATTGGAAAATAAAAATTACAGGTATCGACAATGAGTTCAATTATGAACACGATTTCAATTCAGAAGGTAATAAAGTATTTGTATGTTTTGAAAGTAAATCATTAGGAGACACATTAGCATTTATGCCATATGTTGAGAAATTTAGAATTGATAAAAAAGTGAAAATGGTTTGCTCTACATTTAATAATGATTTATATAAAGACCAATATCCTGAAATTGAATTCGTACAACCAGGAACAAATGTAACTGGATTATATGCGATGTATAGATTAGGTTTATTCTTTAGAACTGAAAACGGTAAGAGAGAAGTCAATATGGCTTATCATCCATCAGATCCATTGAAGATATCTTTATTACAAATCGCATCTGATATTTTAGGTTTGGATTACGTTGAGTTAAGACCTGAATTAAAGAAGTATGGTAAGAAGAAACTAAAACGAGTTTCAATTGGCTTTCATTCAACTGCACAAGCAAAATATTGGAACAATCCTACAGGATGGCAAGAAGTGGTTGATTATTTGAATGGAAAAGGATATGAGGTAAGATTATTATCTAAAGAAGAAGATGGTTATATGGGTAATAAAATACCAACCGGTGTGGTTAAACATCCATCAGGTCCATTGAAAGATGTTATGAAAGCTTTAGAAGAGTCTGAATTGTTTATCGGTATCAGTAGTGGTTTAAGTTGGTTATCTTGGGCTGTGAATACTCCTACTGTTATTATATCAGGATTTACCGATAAATTTTTGGAACCGACTGATAATGTTGAAAGAGTTATCAATAAAGATGTTTGTAATAGTTGTTGGTCGAATTATGAATTCGATCCAGGAGATTGGAATTGGTGTCCTGTACATAAAGGAACAGATAGACAATTTGAATGTTCAAAACAAATTACATCTCAAACAGTAATCGAAGCGATAGAAAAAATGTTGAAATAAAAAAAAGGGGATTTAATTCCCCTTTATTATTATTTTTAAATTACCTAATTCATATTTGCCCTCGTCTAATGTGGGAATAATTAATCTTATTTTGGAAATAGTATCGAAGTCTTCATTAGTTAATTTACCATCTTGATAAACCATAGCGTTAACATAACCAATAGGGGTAAATTTAAGACTTAAATCGTAGTTTGTATGAGATTGTTCTTTTTCGATAAAAGTGCTTGGATCGCCTTTAAAATCAATTTCATCAAAAAATGGTTCTATGTGCTCTAATACATTAATATCATCAGTCTCTAAACCGATTCTCAATTTCACATATTCAAAATTATCATTGGTTTGATAATTCATATCATAGAATGTTTTAATCATTAAACCCCATTTCCTTATAAAATTTTTATTAGAATCTAATTCGATTTGTGTTCTAGTGTTTTTTGTATCGTCACTAAATCTTGAGGTTAAAGAAACAAAATGATAAGTTATTGCAGAATCACAGGTTTTTAAAGTATAACCTTTTAATTTTGCACGTATCAAAAAATCATCATCTTCAGAGAAACAAGGATTGAAACTGAAACCATCAAATCCACCAATGTCAACAAAGGATTTTTTATAGCCACTCATAAAAAACACAGCACCATCATATAATTCATTAGAATCTTTATGTTGTTGAACGTAATTGTTGAAATTTAACATATCGAAATCTTCAAAGTTTCTACCTAAATCAATGATAACTTTACCTGGTCTTTTATGACCCGCAAAAATTGGTGGTTCAACTGTTGTGTAAGATAATATCATATCTTCAGTTAATAATCTTTCAATAGCTTCTAAGAAACCCTCACCAATGACCATATCGTTATGTATTAATACTAACTTTTCAGTATCAACAAGGGATATTCCATTGTTATATGTGTCAGAAAAAGATAAGCGATCATCGTCGTGAACGTAAGTTAAATTATCATCATCTAATGATTGTAACCATTCTTTTGTTCCATCATTAGAACCACCACTACTAATAATCAAATGTTCATTAAAGTAAACATTACGAAGATGTTTATAACACTCTTTTGTTAATTCTAATTTATTATAAACTGCTAATACAAAACTTATTTCCACGGCGTCATTTGTTTTTTAATCCAATCATATGTTTTAATTAATCCTGACTCCAATGATTGACTTGGAGCCCAACTTAATTTTTCTTTTATTAATGTGTTATCGCTGTTTCTACCTCTAACTCCTGTAGGACCATCAATGTGATTAATTGCAATATTTTTACCACTAATTTTTATTACTTTATTCACTAATTCGTTGATTGTAACCATTTCATCACTACCAATATTGACTGGCCCACTAAATTCAGAATTCATCAATCGTAAAATACCTTCAACACATTCATCAATATATAAGAAGGATCTGGTTTGTAATCCGTCTCCCCATACATCAATTGAATCGGTTGCTATCGATACTTTCCTACATATTGCAGCAGGAGCCTTTTCTTTACCACCATCATATGTTCCATACGGACCAAATATGTTATGAAATCTAGCTATTCTAATATCTAAATTGTAATTTCTATTATATGCTAAAAATAATCTTTCGCTGAACAATTTTTCCCAACCATATTCTGAATCAGGATTTGCAGGATACGCACTTGATTCTGCACAATTTGGGTTATCAGGGTCTAATTGATTATGTTCAGGGTACATACAAGCTGAAGATGAATAGAAAAGTTTTTTAACCCCTAAAGCAGATGCGTGATGTGCAACATTCAAATTAATCTGAGCAGAGTTATGCATCACATTGGCATCATTTTCACCAGTGAAAATATAACCCGCTCCACCCATGTCTGCTGCTAATTGATACACTTCATCAAAGCCATCACCCTCTGAACCAAATTTTGTTTGCGATGGTGAAAACATTATGGTTGAAACAAAATTATAATCTCTTAAGTCCCCTTGAATGAATTCATCACAAATATCTTCGTGTTTAAAATATTCGTGTTGTTTAATATCTACACAACGAACAAAGTTACCCTCTTCCTTTAATCTTTTTGCTAAATGGCCACCGATAAAACCGCCTCCACCTAATATTAATATTTGTTTCATTTAATTTTTAATTTTATCTTTGAATATATTATGGAAAGCATCAACTGCTAATATCATATTGTGATCGTGTTTACATCTTATGTGATATGTTGAATTTAAATCGTTGTCTAAACCATATGTTTTTCTCTGACCAGGTTTAATTTCAAAACCACGAGATTTCAATGTTTCATATATTAAAACATCTTCAGCAAAATATCTTCTTTCGTGTAAATCATTTTTTAAAACTTCAGCTAAATCTCTACTAATGAAAAAACCTGCTCCTGAACAATAAGCATCCTGATTTCCAATCCAAAGATTTTCCTTTGGTTTGTCCTTAATATAATCATATAAAAGTTGTTTGTCAACATAAGAACTACTATTAGTTCTGAATATTACATCCCAATCTTTATCCCATACTTCACTCAACGATTTTTTAAAAGGAACGTGCATCAATTTATATTCTTCTCCCCAATAATAAACAGTTTCAACATTATCAACTTTAACACTATCCCAAGTTTCTAATTGTGCTTGATACATCTTATCATACGGATGTTTCATACACGATAAGACCATAATTAATACTTTCATAATAATCCTAATTTTATATTATCAACAATCTCTTGGATTGTCATTTTACGACCTAAAACATTCATTTCATTTTTTCTACCTATTGGTATCAATTTTAACCAATAATGAAATTCTTTCAAACTCAATACATATCTTGTTGTATCTTGAATTATAATAGGTTCGTTATTTTTTATTTTTTCTTTAAAAACATTCAATATTGTAGTTGGAGTATTAACCCACTCACAAACTTCGATTCTTACAATTGTATACGAATTAAAAGTATTTCTAATTAATTCTTCCATTTTTATTTTATGGTTAGTGTAAGGATCATTTTTGTAATAAATTGCTAAATTGGAAAAATAAACTAAATGTTTATTTACATCCATTTGATTTAACAAATCCACCTCTCTTTGAAATTCTTTATCGTCTTTACACGAACTGTTGCTCACACCTGAAGCAAAATATATTATATCATCTCTATCCAATTCTCTTATTGAATTAGCGACACTTCCGTTTCCAATTATCATAATATTAATCTAATTAAATTATCTATATCTTCCTTATTTTCTTTATATGGTCTGATTGAATGTGAATCATAATATTCACCAGATTTAACTCCCTCAGGATTATAGAACCAATTAGATCTGTCTATTCTTTTATTTCCGTCTCTTTCGATTAAAACAGGGTTTTTTTGTAAAACTAATTTGGATGAATGTTGTTCATCGGCAAACCATTTATTTTTACCCGTTAAATGTCCACCAGGGTCTTTTCCTATCTGTAAATTATATAAGAATGTTATACTTTCTTCCCAAGTATCGTGTAATTCTAAAACATTTTTATACACCGAACCTTTTGCAATATGATAACAAGATGGTAAGGTACCATAACTTGCAACTACAGGATTTATATGTACATATTTGTCATCATCAATTGATTCAAGTTGTTCGATGAAATAATATTTTGATAATGGAAACATATCAATATCAGATATAATTGAAATATCATCGGGAAATTGAGATGGTATCCAATATCTAACCCACAGAGTTTGTAGATACACTGGTATAGAATCAATAGGTTTAAATCTGATTACAGTACCATATGTTTCATCTATAGGGGTTTCATCATCACCAATAAAAACTAAAACAGGTTCGATGTTGAATTTTTCTTTCCAAACTTTAGATACTGGTTCCCAAAAATCAAGATACATAGGGTCATCATTCGATGACATAATCGCTTTATTTATTTTCATCTTATAGCTAAATAATCATTGTTTAAGGGTTTATTATCTATGGTCATTCTTTCACCAATAAATCTACCATTTTCTCTCTTAATTGGAAATGGTTTCTTCTCAAAAAATTCATCGTGAGTACATCTATCATTTTCAAAAACTGTGTAAACCATTTTCAAAAATGTTTGGTCATTACCATAATTCATTTCTTTAGATTTTTTGAAATTAAGTATCGATTGTGTGAGAGGAATTACATTTCCTTTAATTCCCCACATACCACCTAAAATACCTAATCTATCGTTACCATATGGTATGCCGTGACCCGGATGGTCACGCATAACGTGTAATGTTTTACGACTACTAATCCATTCATCTACAGCAGCTTTCTCTCTTACTGATAATCTTGAATCAGCATCTCTAAAAACTGCATATTCACAATCAGGTTTATCTGCTGCCAAAAATCTCCAAAACATTCCATAGATTCCTAATGATGTGATATTAACACATTCAACATCTAAAGCAATTAAATCTATAATCGTTTCTAATGGTGTTGTATTATCATAATAAACAACCATTTTCCAATCGGGATAAATTTCTTTGGCTTGTTTGGCGTTTTCAATAATACCCACATTATAAATGGGGTTATCGCCCCATAAGCTATAACTTATATATTTCATTACATTTCTATTTCTTTCGTTACCTCGTGTCCTTGTGTTTTATGTGAATCCGCTTGTACGTGTTCAATATAGCCTTGGAAATATGCAATTGGTACTTTATTCAATATTGAGAAAAATGTAATCCCTCTTTCTTGATTATGACCTGAGAATGGATCATCTTTCATATAGGTAATCAATGGAGCAACCCACTTCATATATTTTTCAAAAGTCAAACGGTCCATACAAACATTGTTTGTAGTAGGCCAATAAGGCTCTTGTTTGGCTTGCATATAATTTTGTATAATTTGTGCCACTTGAAACATCATATCGGTTTTATAAACCAATTTAATACCTTTAAAGATTGATGTAACCCAATCAGGATTCTGAACGAAATGATAATTTCTCATTGAGAATGGAAAGTAACCAATAATCTTCGGTCCCTTCTTTATTATATTCTTTAAGAAGAACCCATAATCTTCTTTTAAATTGACATCATATTCTAATAGATTGATGTATTTGGTTGTACATAAATTATGTCTCCAAATTGCATACCAAGCTGTGAATGCAGTGAACGCAGGATACTGCTCAATATTATGTTTCAATTCTCTCACAACTGTGACTTGTGGATATTGTTCAATATCTGTGAATTCGCCTTTACCAACATACATAAATTTAACTAAACCTAATTGGTCAAATTTACCTGATGTAATATTAGCTTTAATGATTTCTTGGTCGTGACACATAACAAACGTTGTGATATCACCATCCTCGTGAATTTTAGCACCTAAATTGTCCTTATATTTTTCAACAAACAATTTTCTATTTTCTTCCCATTGGTCGTTAGTTTCACCCAAAGATAAATGCGTAATTCTCACATTATACATAACACCTACTTTAGCACCTGCTAAATGATTCGAAAAAGAAAAAGATAAATCATAAAAATGGAAACCTGGCATTTCTTCATCGAATTGTTTCTTTAATCCACTTTTATGAATTGCAATGAAAACACCATCAACCATCAAAACATCAGACATACTGTTAGGCGGTGTACTGGAATATTTAGATTCCCATTTTTTACCATCCTTTTGATGATTAACAATACCTCTCATTGTAATCGGTGTTTCCCACCATTTACCTGTTTCAGGCATATAAACAGAACCTGCCATACCAAGTATATCGTATTTGTGAGTAATGAAATTCTTCACTATAGCTTTACCCCAATTCTTTGTTTCGATTAAAATATCATCGTGACATAGTACAACTATATCGTTTGATGATTCGTTTAAAATCTCATTATAAACTTGAGATAATGATTTCTCACCATTGTTTATTTTTTGAATCACTTCGATGTCTACACCTGAAGTCTTTTTAAGATAAGAGATGAACTCTTGATTATCTTGTCTTGTTGAAAATCCTACTGTTATCATATGCTTTTATATAAATTATTTTGTTTTATTTGACGATCGATTGTTTTATGATGTTGAATACAATATTCTTCATCCAAAGGTAAAGAAGAAAACTTTTCTCCACCAATTATTCTTTCGTGAACTTTACCGTGCCAAATCATATTTGAACGATATATTCTCCCTTGAAAATCAGGGAAGTTAACCCATCCTTTCTCGTTCACTTTCCAATTCCACATTTTAATATGTTCTTCGGTTAATCCACTTACAGTATTGATTCTTGGAACAAAAATTAAATCAATGTCTTTATTCATTTCGATTATTGTAGATAAATTTTCCACCATATACCTATCTATCATTTCATCAGCATCTAATTGAAATATAAAATCACCTTTACAATAACTGTTTAATAAATTTTTCCAATCAGCAAAATTTTTATCAAAATCAAAACTTCTCCAAATTTGAACATTAAATTTTTTATCATAAGGTAATAGAAAATCTAACACCGCTTTATCACCATTATTTTCATCATATAAAACAATTATTTCATCTTCCGTTTTTTTATAATCCAAAAGAAATGGTAATAATGTTTTTATTTCTTTTAATTCATTACAAACTGTAATTGCAAAACTTATTTCCATAATTTTAATTTATGCTTGACCCATTACATTTGACATAAATGTATTGAGTATTTCATTATCAATTTCTCTTGAAATTTCTCTAGATATTAAACTTATTAATTCATTTTCAGCATTGATTCCGTGATATGTATCTAATTCCGTAATCAATTCTTGTGACCATATTGCTCTAAGAGGTCTTATACCACCCACTACTTGAGTACTAACCCATTCATTAGTGTATCCTCTAAAAAATTGAAACTTTCTCATTATCCTATTTTTTTTAATTTTGGTAAAATCAAATTATGGTATACGGGTTGTTTAGTAACATATGGTTTGAGTATCTCTTTGAATTGTTCTGTCATTTTTTGAAATGAGAATTTTTCTTTATTTTCAATTCTTAATTGTTCAGATTTGATTAAAATTTTATCATAATTATCTTTTACAAATCTCATAACATTTGAAGCTTCATTATAATTTGCTGTAAACCATTTTGAATCTTTAATTATAAAACTATCTATTGCACTACTATGTGCATCTGTTAAAGTTCCACCTATCATAATCGCCTTATCATTTGGTAAAAAATCTTTATGACCTGACCAATTAGACGCTATAACTGGTTTACCTGTCATAGTGAATTCTAATAATGGTCTACCAAATCCTTCACCTTTTGTCAAGCTAATCATAGCTTTAACTTTTGGATGGTTATATAATTGGTTCATTTCTGAATCCATTAATTCACCAAATATCAAATAGATTGACGGTGGGTTTATTGCTGCACCAACTACAGTTTCAATACTTGTTCTTAATCTTTCTCTTTCTATAACAGAAAAATTACCAGAAGATGTTTTTAAAATTAATGCGGGTTGGTTTTCTTGGTCTTTGAATGTTTCAGCAAATACTTTTATTAACATACCAACATCTTTTCTATCTTGACCAATATTACCTTTCAACCAATGACCAACAAATAAGAAAGCGAAATCTTCTTTTATATTTAAATCAAAATTTTTATATTCATTATTATATAAATTGGTATCAACACCTTCAAATAAAATAGAAATTGGTTTTTCTATTTTATATTTTTTAATTAATTGATTAGTAACTAAATCATTTTCATCATAGATTGTTGACAACAAAACTTCTTTTGAAAAATTGGAAGTGGTAATTATGTGATCCATTCTATTACATCCATCTATCCAATCTTTCGGTGCAACAGTTGTTTCAATACCTGCAGTAACACCAATACTAACTTTCCCTAATTTTTGAAATTCATTTGGAACAGTAACTTGTATGTATATATCAGGCATAGTTGTTACTCTAGTGACAATGTTATCCTTGATCCAATTATGAAATGAATTATCATCTTCTAATGCAGTTTGCGGTGTGTTACCCCAAGGGCAAGCGTCGATACTTATTTTAAATAAATCCATATCATACAAAGACTTTAGGATATCTCTTGCGTGTGCACCATATCCTGACCTTGTCTTGACGGGTCCTCTAAATAATAAACTTGGTTTACTCATATTATTTTATAAAGATTGAATCTTTCTTTTGGTTTAAAATTGTTTATTGTATTTTCTATACCATCTGTTAGAGAGTCACACATAATTTTATTCGAAAGATTTTTCTTAGCCCACTCTCTACCTTCTTTTCCTTTTGTTTTTCTTTCCTCTTTTGTCCAATTATAAATTTTCATTATAGCATCTGCAACTTCGTGATTATTGACTCTATCTTCAAAAATATATGGAGTTGGTATTGAACCATTTACATTTATTGCAGATGGCCAAACGGGGACAACCCATTCGCCGTGTTTTGGAGTATCTTTTAAATTTTTACGATCGTGTAATGAACCAATTTTTATATAATCATTAGGACTATATTCGAATCCACATTGATCTTGTAAACCACCTGTAACATTAACAATAATTGGTGTACCTGCCATAATACTTTCGGCTGTTCCTAAACCGAATCCTTCATTATTTGCTATATTGATTGTACAATCAGCAAGATTATAAAATTCATTAATTATATTTTGTTCAAGTATACGATTATCAAACATAACATCATAATCATAGCATAAGGTATCAACAACTACTGGTAAGTTTGTTCCATTTTCGTCGATTGGATGTGTATGCATTAATAACAAACATTTTTCTGCTTTTTCTTTGGATAATCTATCACAAAATAGTTTGTAAGATAATATAACATCACTAGATTGTTTTCTTCTTATGTTTCTATTATTATAATATAATATGAAATCATATTTTTTATTACCATTAACAAAATTATAAACATCATCATTTATCGAATCTAATGGTTTATAAACCTCAGGATTAATACCGTGTGGCACATAACTGATTTGCCAATCTTCTAATGGTTTGTATGTTGATTTATCATTTAATTTACCAACACGATTTACCATTCCATAAGTTAATTTAGAAATACAACCTATCCAATCACAACTTTCATAATAATTTCTATTATAAAGCGGATCGGGAATGTTATCCCATACGTGGTAATAAAGTAAAGGTATCTGTCTTCTTATTTCGTGTTCATTTTCATACACCCACTGCCAATAATGCGGATCAGTGAAATGAAGAATGACATCCGGTTTCTCAATTTTAATTAAATTTTTAAGAATATCAAAATTACCAAACCCATTACTTGGATATATTTTAAGAGACGCATCAGTTATACCAGTTCTTTTTCTAACATCCTCATCTATATCCACCATTAATCCTATTTCAGGATGATTTATACCTGAACCTAATTGAACCCAATCGTATTTGTCAATGGTGCCCAATACAAGTTCTTTGGACATAGTTGATACACCCGATGTCATTCTTAAATCATCTGACATTAGTAATATTTTCTTCTTGGCCATTAATTAATACTTTGAATTTTTAACTCCTAATGTTTCGTGTGAATTGATTTTATCTCTAAAATTCTCATCTTTGTTATATAAGTCCAATGACCTATTAACAAGTTTTTGAAAATTCATATCAGTTTCCGCTGTATTTGTCCTAAAAGTATTATATACGTCTTTAACTAAATTTACACTAGTTAATTTCACTTCTTTCTTCATAAAATTTATATATATTCAATATATATGTAAAATATAAAAAAAATCAAGCAGAAAGTCAAACTATCTGCCTGATATTTTATTTTTTTGTTTGAAACTCTTTAATTTTGTTCAAAATAACATCAACTTGCTCGTTTTGTTTTGTGGTAACAGGAACATTACCAGCATTTTCAGTTATTTTTACTTTAACGTTGTTAGTTTGATTTTGAGGTTGAACGTTATTACCTTTTTGTTTACATCCGCAAGCCATAGTAAATCTTTTTTTATAAATATTTTGGTTTATTGGAATTAATTCCTTATATTTTAAAAAAGATACAAAAAACTTTTTAAAAAATCAATGGATAAGGACTTTAAAATGGTTAAGAGCGTTTGTGAATCGAATTTCGAAGCGATTAATAATATTATGAAACTTTATAATATCGAACAATTTGATTTAGATTGTACGTATTCTAAAGGTAATTTTTGGAAAGGATTGAAGGGGCCAAAATATAAGTCTGATATTTTTCCTGTAAATGAAACAGTTGTTGAAGCAAGCTCGGAAAATTTACCATTTGATGATGGTTCTATGAATAGTATAATGTACGATCCTCCGTTTGTAATAGCCGGAGCGACTTATAAAGATAATAAAGAAGGTAGTTCAATTATTGCTAAGAGATTTGAGGGTTATGCGACATATGAAGACCTAATGAAAAACTATTACAATTCATTAAAGGAGTTATATAGAGTATCAGCAAATAAAGGTATTGTGGTCTTCAAATGTCAAGATACGGTTTCAAGTGGTAAAAATCATTTTACCCACACAATGATTATGAATATGGCTATGGAAATAGGGTTTTACCCCAAAGATTTGTTTATATTAACGAGCAATGTTAGAATTAATAGTTTCGGTACTAAATGGACAAGACAGCAACACGCACGGAAATACCATAGTTATTTTTGGGTGTTTGAAAAAACAAAACCACGAGTTAAATATAATTTCCTTAATTTAGAACCAAAAACTGAAGAAATAGAATAAGATATGAATACATTTGAAGTAATTAATAATGATTTCAGAAATTGTGAAATTCCAAAAGGTTTAACAATAACCGATCCTCCATACAATCAAGACTATTCCTATAATCAATATAAAGATAAATTGAAAGTTGAGGAATATATTGAGTTATTATCGAAAATTCCACAACCTTGTGTTATTATTCATTATCCTGAAGAAACTATTAATTTGTTACCTTTGGCTATGAAAAGTCAATGTGAACAAGTTGTTACTTGGGTTTATAATTCTAATACGGGTAAACAAAGTAGATCCATTAGTTTTTGGGGATGTAAACCTGATTTCAGAAAAGTCATTCAACCATATAAGAACCTTAAGGATAAGCGTATAATGCAAAGAATCGCCGATGGTAAATTAGGTGCAAAAATATATGATTGGTGGGAAATTAATCAAATTAAGAATGTAAGTAAGGAAAAAACAGAACATCCTTGTCAAATCCCTGAAGAAGTTATCAAACGAATTATACTAACAACAGCAAAAAAAGACGATTTAATAATCGATGTTTTTGGTGGAAGTGGTACCACAAGTAAAGTTGCTTATGAATTAGGTTACAATACAATATCCTATGAAATAGACCCGAAATATTGTGAAATTGCAAGAAAAAGAATTAGTTCGGTTAACGTACAGGATTCTCAGGAGCCCCAAGGTACATTTTAACTTTGTTTCCTACCTTCCAATTTTTACTCAGAGCAGTGCCACCAGGAAATTCAATGACGTGATCACCAATACCGGTGTATTTTGGTAACTCTGGTTCATTATTTGGAATAGGACAATTATGGTGTATTCTACTAATTATGTTTTTGTTTACAAAAATAATATCCAAAGGTATTTTACAGCCGTGCATCCAAAATGAATGATGGCCTTGACCCATAGGGAAAACCATACAACCATTCAATTTATCGCGTCCCATCATACCTTTTTGTTGTTCCTCGGGTTCGTGAAGATATTCAGCAGGGAAAGTTTCACCATTAATATGTACCATATCTATAATTATTTGTTTTTTTCAAAATAATTTAATATATTTGATTTATGGAAAGTATATTCGGCGGATTATTTGAATTTGAAACATCTCAGGAATTGGAAGACTTTGTCAGTAAGCTAGATAAAACAACTGCTCTCAAGATACTTGAACTGGTTATTGACTTCGGCCAACAAAAAGGGATGTATTCTTTAACTGAATCACACTGCATTTATAAATGTTTATCTAAATTAAAACAAAATGAAAATAAGGATCAAGGAAGTAGTTTACATAATGATGATAATAACGGGTCTACTAATTGAGAAATATGGTATTCCTGGTGCTAATCCACAACTCGAAAAATATTTTGGTTGGGGAAGTGCGAGTTTAGGTTCTATCAATATGGTTATGAGTTATATTAAAGGTAAAAAGAAATCATAATAAGGATTCGTTGTGGAATTCAATATTAAATAAAATTGAATATGTTTAAAAACTATTATAAAGATTTTTTTGTTTATAAGAAAAAAAATTATTGGTTTATTTTTCCCGCAATTATTTTTTATTATGACAAGTACCAAATTTACGATGATGGTAAAATGGCACCTTGTTGGGGTATAACATTAAGATGGTTACAATATATGGTTGGTTTCCAATTTCAAAAAATAGCAAAATAATATGAAAATATTAATTACAGGAACAAAAGGATTCATAGGTAAAAACCTGTTAAAGGAATTGAATGGCGATATATTAGAAATTAATGAAGATATTTTCGATTCAGAAGATTGGGTGATCGATTTACACAATCAATTGAATTCATTTGGACCAGATATTATTTATCACGTTGGCGCTTGTTCTGATACTCTTGAACAGAATGTCAATTATATGATGACAAGAAACTATGAGTTTACCAAGATTTTAGTGGATTATAGTGTATTCAATAACGCTAAAATGATTTATTCTTCATCTGCAGCAAATTACGGAACAAATAACTTATATCCGTCAAATCTATACGGATGGAGCAAATATGTTGCTGAAGGTTATGTTGTTTCAAATGGTGGAATAGGGTTACGTTATTTCAACGTTTACGGCCCATATGAGGACCAAAAAGGGAAGATGGCATCAGTTGCATATCAAATGCTAGAGAAACAAAAGAAAGGCGAAGAAATCAAATTATTCCCATCTTTTCCCAAAAGGGATTTTGTTTATGTAAAAGACATTATAAGTGCTAATTTATTTGCCGTTCAGAACTATGACAATTTAAAAGGTAACTGGTATGAAGTGGGAAGTGGAGAAGCGAGAACCTTCGAGGATGTTTTAAGTATAATTGGTGTAGGGTTCACATATCACGACGCCAATAAAATACCTAAAGGTTACCAATTTTATACAAAAAGTAATCCACTTAAGTGGATGCAGAATTGGTTACCCAAGTATAATTTAGAGTTGGGGTTAAAGGATTATTTGGACTTTTTAGGTTAAATTATCCTTGACCACGAGACGCTTTTGGTCTTGGGCTATGTTTGTTATATGATTTTTTTCCACCTGGTTGTCCTTGTTTTCTTTTACCAAAAGTAACTTTGTTACTCGACCCGCCACCTTTTGTTGTTGCTTTCGCCATAAAAATATTTATTATAAATATTCTGGTAATTTGGTAATTTTCATTATATTTGTCCAACAATTCTCTTTATGGAAGATATACTAACACAAAGATTTAACTACGCATCAATTGTTCCATTCAAAAACTATTGCAAATTAAGTGAGAAAAAATCATCCTCAAACACTTTTAATGACGATTTGGAAGTTATTGATGGGGAAGAAAAGTGGCATAATTTATTTGAAAGGGCATTAAAACTTCCAATCGGGAGAAGTATTTCATTTACTGAACCTTTCAATAAAAAGAAAAAAACAAAATTTTTCTATAATAACCAGGAGGTAGGTGAAAATTTACAATTTAATTATGCTTATAAAAATCATAGATTACACACCAACTGTTTTGATACAACAAAAGATAATCAAATAAAAAGACATTTTGGTAATCCATTTTCAGAAATATCAATTTCTGTAATTGAAAGATCAGTAAGAAGACACGACGACAAAATCACTATGAAAGTATACAGACACTACAAAAGAAGAGGTGTTAATTGTATATATTTTAAAAAAGGGTTTTCAGTTGATTCATTAACTTTCAATACTAAAACTGGTAATTTCACTGTAACCCATATTAATTCATCAGGAAAAAGTAAATCTAAGAGATTCAGAAAAAATTGTTTCATAAGTCTACAAAATTTTATTAATTCACATATAGGTGTTTTTAAAATTAATGAACATTTTTTGTCGAAAACAAGTAGATTATTTAAAGAATTTAATGATATATTTGATAATAATGAATTTTCCGAAGCAATGCAAAATGCTTTAGGGTTAGATAAAAATATAAATTTAGACCCAGATAAATTTCTTGAAAGTTTTCTTGAATTATTTGTTAAGACTAAACAAATAAAAGTTCCAAACAATTATTCGGATTTATTGATAAAACTATACCCAACAGAAAAATATCTGAAAAAAAATGATAGAAAATTGATTGCATCTATTTTAGATATGTGTGGGATTAAATCAAAAGTAACTATCAAATTATGCCATACTTGCGGAAATATAGACATAAAATTTTTAACTAAATTGTGTTCATATTTCGGTAAAGATTTCCCCAAATATTTGGGCTCTATAAGACCTGAATTATTTTCAAATTATAATAAAGAAAATTATAATCATATTCATAAAAATAATTTAAATGCAATATGCCAATATTCAATTAACGATAACGAAAAAGAAAATTTGGTTAAAGTTTTTAATGATGGTTGGGTTCCGAGAATGACTATTGATTTTATAGAAGACCATTTCAATATGATTAATAAAATAAAAGTTTATGATCCATCTTGTCAAATGAGAGCAAAGAATAGAAAAGAATTCGATGAAGAACACATACAATTTACTCGATTAATAACTGCAATAAGAAAAGGCTGGGTAATTGAATATCAATTCCACGAAAAGATGATTAATGAAATAGAGGCTCCAATCAAAATATTCAAATCAATTGAAATAGGCGGTGGATTGAAAGGAACCGATATGAATGATATCAAAACTATCTATCCTCATATTTTAAAAAGAGATGAGGAATACCAAGAAGAGGGTTCTTATATGCATCATTGTGTGGCTTCTTATGCAGATAAAGATAAATCAATCATCGTTTCATTTAGAACCGAAGATAAGTCGGATAGAGTTACTTGTGAATATGATTGTCAATCGGGAGAATTAATACAAGCGAGACATTTCTGTAATGCTTCTCCACCTGATTACATAAAAACAGCGATTGATAAAGTTTCTCCGACAGTAAAAAAATTAGCAAGACTCGGATTACTTCATTCCATTGAAAAGAAAAAAGTTCCTATCAAAATAAATGGTATCGAAATCCAAAAGGATGATAGGGAACCAAGAAGACCCAATGATAATAATATGAGAGGTAATCCATTCGCATTATTATTAGACGAACCATTACCATTTTAACTACACAATTCCAATAAATCCATATATATTTTGTATATGGATTTATTATTTGAATATGGACAAGAAAAAGTGAACAAAAAATTAGATGATATAAAATCTAATTGTTCATTAACATTAAATCGAGATGAAACTTCAATTTATTATGATGGGAAATTTCATTTCGAATATACTCGTTATGGTGAAAAAAGAAGTATAACACATAGTTATTTTTTTTCTGTTAATATAAAAACTGGCGATATTCATTGTGTTTATTTTTTACTACCCAGTGACAATAAAACGAAGCCGATGCTTGTTTTTAGAACGTTGAAAAAAGATAAAAAAAATAATTTTGAATTATTAAGAGACACAATTGACGATGGAATGATTTATGGTGAAAAGAAAAGTGGTTTTTGGGGTGTTAAGTATCAAAAAGCAATTGATAAAATATATTTAATAATCGAAGAGATTTTAAGACCAAACTTTAAATCTGATTTTTATAAAAATAAACCACATCTTGAGAAATATGTTGAAAGTCCATTATATGATTTTTTAGTGGATTATCATTTAGATGTTAAAGGGATAAAAGCTCACGACAAGATTTATAATGATATTCAATTTGATTATCCTTTAAGAAAATGGTTAGTAAGAAACGATAATAAATTTCTACCTGCAGTCTTAGATTCATATGGTATTAAATCGAAATATTTAATTGCCGAATTGGGTAGAATAGAAACACCGATATACATAAAAACAATTAATTATTTTTGTAAATTGTTTGGTGACAATTATCTTGATTATATAAAACAAATTAAATGGCCTATACATTGCTATACACTACCATTCAATAAGAAAACTCATACACTTAAAAACGAAGCTGAAAAAAAATGTATGGTGTCTTTATTGAATAATTGGGAAAAAAATTATATTAGATCAGAAACAGCTTTATTTTCAATTAATAGATTACTATCAACTCGTGACTTTCTTGAAGAAAGAGGTTTCAATTTGAAATATAAATCCAAAACTGCAGCCGATTTTGAATATACTGTGGATATTTGGTCAAGTATGAAATCTCATATGAATAAGGGCTATAAACAAATGTATTCATTACCTGATGAATTTATAAAATTAATCGAGGAGGAAATCGTTATCGATGGCCAAGTATTCAAACCTAAATTTTTACTTAGCGAAGATGATTTTAGAGTTGAGGGTCATATAATGAAAAATTGTATGAACACCCAATTTGCACAAGGTTTATTATATTTTTATGTATCTTTACGTAATAATAAAAAAAGAATTAATTTACAGTATAGAAAAGGAGTTCTTTCACAAATGTATGGTAAGGCTAATACACCAGTTGACCCTATGTATTTACCTGCCGTGGATATTTTATCCACAAGATTTGAAAAGGAACCCAATTTACAAGCAAAAAGAATCAAATACGACCTCATTAAAAAAAATTAATAAAATATTTTGTTATTTAAAAGAATATTCTTATTTTTGTGTAAAATATATAAACATATGACTGAAAACACATTATTACGAGCAAGTTTAGCATTAGTTACAGTTACATTATTGGCGATAACAGTTAATTACACCAATCAAAACTCAGATTACAAAAAGTTAAAAAAAGATATTGAAACTGTTAAAAACCAAAATGATAGTTTATATCAAGAACTTTTTGATGAAAAAGTAGAAGCAGGTAGATATGAGTTAAGTCTTGATCATCTAAATGAAACAAATCCTAAGGCAGCAAAAGATTTTGAACAATTTTATAACCACGAAACTGAATAAAATGAGTAAGAAGGATGCGGAAATTAATTTAGGTGGAGGTAATAATATTGAAATGAAAACCTCACAATTAGTGAGTGTTTACGATACACTTAATCTAATCACACCTGAAAATGGCGGAATAGTTTTAAGCGTAAAAATAGAGGCAGATTTCAATAGTATTCCCGAAAAATATCAAGAAGTCTTTTTAAATATGATGTCAGCAAAATACTTAGGTAGAGTTTCATTTGGGGATAATCCATTCTCTCAATGTCAACCTGCACCTAAGAAAAGATGGTGGCAATTTTGGAAAAACAAACCTCAAATAATATGATCTGGTGGTATTTCGGTGGAGTTATACTCTTTAGTATCGGAATTATTGCGTACAATATGTACATTGCACCTGAAATGGATGAAGAGACTGGTGATATAATCAAACCTGGTAAAAAATTATCAGATTTGTTTAAAAGGAAATAATTATAGATATGATAACCATTGAAGAAACTGCTTTAGAACACATAATTCAATTAATGATGGAAGGAGGAATTACTCCTGATACACATCATTTACGTGTTGGTGTCAAAGGTGGTGGGTGTAGTGGTTTATCTTATGTTATGGACTTTGATGATAAAATAGAATCTACTGATGATGTAGTTGATTTAGGTCCACTTAAGGTTGTAATGGATAAGAAATCGGTTCTTTATTTGTATGGTACAGAATTACAATATTCTGGTGGATTGAATGGTAAAGGATTTCATTGGGTTAATCCCAATGCAAGTAGAACTTGTGGTTGTGGTGAATCTTTCGCAGTTTAAACAATTTAAAATTTAATATTATGCCAAGTTTTTATGTTGATGATGTAGACATCTCAGTTGACGAATTTTTAGAAAGATGTGATGATAGTGAAAAAGACGAAATTATCGATGCGTTAATTGAAGATGGGTATTTGAAAAAAAATGCTAAATCTACTGATGGCCCATATAATAAATTATGTGCAACCGAAGAAATGTTCGAAGAATGTTTAAGTGCCATTCACGGTAAGTGGACAGTACTAACACAAGAAGAAGAACAATTAATATTAAAAATTGGAAATAGATTCAAATAAAAATATGGCAACAATCTTAGTAATATTGGTGACCCTTTATATTGCGGTATTCTTGGTTTTTGGTTGCATAACTTTGATTAGATCGATATTTATGAAAACCGACTTCGAAAAAGAACAAGAGGAGTTATGGAAAAATAAATTAGAAGATTTACAAAAAGAATTAAAAAATGAAAAGTAAAAAATTATTGGTTTTTTTATTCCTATTGATAGGAATTGCGGGTTTTTCACAAACGAAAGACTCGACACTTAAGAGTAGTTGGTATGCAAGAGCCTTACCACTTGGTTTATCAACAACAGCTGGTCCATTATCCACTAGAACAATTCAAAACATTGAAGTAGGTAAATCTATTGGTGTGTTCGATTTGGGGTTAGCTTATGGTAAATTAAGTCAAAAGACAGATACTACTGATTTCTTAGAAGCCAAAATTACAATGGATGCCTGTCAGTATGGTATTTTTAGTAATGAATTCACAATCGGTGGCGGTAAAGTATTCAATTCATCAGCACCATATTTGTTTGAAGTATCATCTACGTTATTTGCTCAAATAGGTAAAAATTGGGGAGCTGGATTAGTTGCAGGTAATTATTATACAACTGGTAATTATTATTCGACAAGTAATCAATACTTCGGGATATTCCTCCGTTATGGATTATTAAGATCAATGGAGGGTGCTTTAGTGCATCCTGGACATCACCACGGAAGATAATATGAAAAAAATATCATTTTTAACAATCTTAACCCTGCTAAGTATAACGGGGTTTTCTCAGTCTAAATCAAAAGACACTTTTACTATCGGAGGTTCATACCAAGATGGTAACAATAAACAATATTCAATCATTACACAATTGAATCTTTTTAATGATAGTTCTAAACTACGTTGGGATATTAATCCATCATATAGTTTTATTGAAAGTAGTGATGCTAAAAATAATTGGATACGAAAAGCGGATGAAAAAAACGTATCAGGAACATTATCATATAAATGGGATGGTATGAAATTTATAGCAATGGGAGAAGCTGAACAATCTTATATTAAAAAAATAGACATAAGATATTCACTTGGTGCTGGTATGAGTTTCAATGTTATTAATAAAAAAAATATTAATCTAACATTCTCTGAAGCCATAATGCCTGAAAGATATGTTTCATCAACAAATACTTTAATGAACCTAACTTCTGTTTCAGCATCATCAAGAATCAAATTTGTTTGGAATAGTGGTGTCAAAGTTAGTATGGTTGTTTTAGCACAGCCATCCATATGGTCACAAAGCGGTGTAAGTGGTGCAAATAATTTTGATATGCAAGGTAATTTAAAATTTGAAATACCTCTTTATAAAAAGCTTTCATTATCTTTGATTAATATATTCAATGAATCCACTTATGCGACATATGTTAATCCAAGTGTTAAACCAATAGACTATACAACATCAATTGCAATCACAATAAGGAATTTTTAATATGTTTGAATTTATAGATAATCACCCATTTTATGTTGTTTGTTTTTTCTCATTAGTTTATATGATTATTTTACATAGAAAAACTAATAATGTTAAACACAAAAAACATTTGAAAGAAATTGAAGAAAAAAAAAGAAAAAAAGCATTAAAAGCATAATAAATGAAAGTCATTTTTTTAGATATAGATGGAGTTGTAGCTACCGACAAAGAGTTTATGATGAATCGTAATAAATTCAGTCAAAAAAACCCTTGGGCCAGAGAATTACGTGTTCCTTATGGATGGAATAAAGATTGTGTTAAAATTCTTAATGAGATAATTGAAGCAACTGACGCAACAATCGTTCTAAGTTCGGATTGGAGGATGCATTGGAATCTTGAGGACCTTGACAAGATATTTATAGGTAATGGGGTTATCAAGTCACCCGAGTTTGTGACTCATCAATACAAAAGAAAGATGAGCTCTGAATTGGAAGATGACCGTTCTTATCAAATTAAAGAATGGATTGATTACAACAAACCTGATACTTGGGTTGCAATTGACGATCTCAAATTAACGAGTTTAGGTGAGAATTTTTTCCAAACAAAAAGTAGTGAGGGTCTAAAACAAACCGGACTTAAGGAGAAAATCATTAAAAAGTTAAACAATGAGCAGGAGTCACAAGAAACCAATACTCAAGGATAAGGCCAATGTTGCTTTATATTGGAGAACAATTCGTCACAGAATTAAACAACAAGTTAATAAATTGATTAAAGAGGACCCTGATGAAGTTAGGATATCGGAACCAAAAGAATTGATTAATGATTATAACTACCACGATTGGAAGTTAGATTATAGAGACCCATATTTTAAAGGTAAAAGAGACTTTGAAAAATCTATTAATAAAGCAAAAAGAAAATAAATGTTTTGGTTGATTAGTATACCAATTATTATCTTAATAATATTTGGATTTCTTGCGTATCGTGTTCTTAATGAAGATGATACGGATTACTTGGGATAAATCAAAATTCCTGATATTTATATTGGTATGAAGAAAAGAACTCTTAAGGAAGAATTAGAAAGGATTCGTCAGTTAACATATGGCAAAAAAACTGTTTTAAAAGAAGACACTTCAAGTGATATAAATTTGAATGCTGCTCCAAATAAGACGAATGACCCAACTAAAGCCAGTGATGTTAGTGATAGTGTTTCTGAATTGTATAAGAATTTAGAAGCTGCTGCAGACGCTGGTGGACTTAAACAAGAACCCGTAGGTTCAATTACATACAAAAAAGAGGTTGAATCACTTCAAATTGCATTATATCTTTTGGGATATGAGCTTCCAAAATACGGTATTGATGGAAAATTCGGTCCCGAAACTGCTGCTACAATCACAAAATTCGATACAGATAATAAAATAGCTACAAATACACCAATCAATGAAGCTGCAGCCGATATAAGTGCTGAAGTTAGTAAAGACGGTTATAACATAAAACCAGGTCAATTGAGTGGTGGTGGCGAAATTGCTGATGATTTATCAACCTTTGTTACTCATATTTTAAATGATTTCAAAGCAGCTTACCCAAAAGTAAAGGTAACTATTACAGGTGGTAATGATCAGTTCCATAAGAAATTGGGTTATGTTAGTAAACATACCCAAGGAGAAGCTATTGATTTAACATTAGACCCTTATACATCTGAAACAGATAAAGAGTTCAGATCTATACTCGATACATACAAGAGCAAGGATAGTAAGTTTTCATATATTGACGAATATACTCACCCATCTGGAGCAGCTACTGCAGGTCATTTCCATTTACAATATGGGACACCAAGTGCTTCAGGAGAGGGAGCAGCAGCTACTGTGAGCGCAACTCCTGAAATGATTAAGAAGATGATTGAATTACTTAAAACTAAAAATGTCACTTCTGATGAATTAGACAAAGTAGTTAACACAGCTAAAGTAGGTAGTTTAATAGGAGTAAGTCCTGATGATTTTAGTAAGATGATTAATTTGGTTATCAATAAGTTAGAGGGTGGTTATTATCATCCTAATATGCTTGCTGATGGTAGAGTTAAGGATATGAGATATGGTAATTCAGGGGAAACTATGTTTGGTATTGATAGAAAAAATGGTCCTGAAAGTAAAACTCAAGCTGGTCAAGAGTTTTGGTCATTAATTGATGCCGCTGACGCTAAAGACAAATGGGGCCCTGAATATATGGGCGGAGATTTGGCACCTAAATTAAGAGAATTGGTTGTTAAAATGATGCAACCTGAATATACTGCTTATTTCAAAAGATACCTATCACCTGAAGCTCAAAAATTAGTGGCTACAGATCCTAAATTAGTTTTCCAATTTGTTTACGGAACATTTAATGGTGAAGGTTGGTTCAGAGAGTTTGCTTCTTATGTAAATCAAAAGGTACAAGATGGAGTAACTGATACAAATGAAATTAACAAAGGACTTCAAAATGTAAGAGTTGGTAGTAAAAATTCTTTAATTGCTCAATCAGGAAGCAAAATGAATAGTATTCTTAATACTCAGGCGTAATATATTCCTTTTATCAAATATTTTCCTTAGATTTATATTCTAAAACTTATTTTATGCCAAATGAAATTTGCATTATTTGTGGTAAGGAAACCACAGTTGATATTAATACACACGTTGATTTTAGATATGACTATGTTGAAGGTGCAGGACAATGTTGTCACGAATGTTATGTGAAAACAAGCAAAACTTATGATGAAGATTATGTTTCCACTGTTATGAAACGTAGAACCACATTGATTACTATGTCAGCCGAGGATATTCTTAACACACCAAATGATATGGAACTTGGTGCTAAACTTAGACAAAAGTATTGGGATACTGAAAATAGATAAAATCTCGATATTTATATAAATAAATCAAAAACAAATGAATATAGAGGTTTCAAAGAAACAATTATTAGCAATTCTTAAAGAATCATCACATACTGGAGACGTTGATGAAATGTCTTGGGTCAATCCTGCTCCACACTTAGGTATACCAGTAAAAAAGGGTAAATCAGAAGAACCAGCATCAGCATCATTCACAAACGATCCAAATGCTCCTACAGGTGAAGTTGAGGGTGCACATTGGAGAGCATATAACGCGATGGGAGTAAAAAGAATCGCAGTTGGTCCATTAGAAGGTGCAGATTTCAAATCAAATCAAGAATTTTACGATTATCTAAAAGTTAAAAACCCTGGTTTCTTAAAAGATTTACAAGATTTTGAAGCTAAAGGCTATAAAGTTTTCTTCAACATTGATTGGGTACCAATGAAATATGATCCAATCAACGCAACTAAATCTAAAATTGGTGCAACTCACGCAGCAAGAAGAAGAGATATCGATTTCCCTTTGGACACACAAGATGTTAAGGCTCTTCCATTGAGTGATTATATTCATAGAAGTATTTTGGGTAATGCAAACAAATTTTTAACATACAACGCTAAAGAACCTATTGCTCAAGCTGTAACTAAAAAATTACACACATCTTTATTACCTGAGATTATTTCAAATAATCTAAATAGAAGTAAAGGTCAAGAAAAAGCTCAAAAACAAACAACAAAAACAATAAGTGTAACCAACGAAAAAATTGAATGGGTTTCTTGGAATGATATTACTTGGGATTCTTTCGATAGATTTATTGAAGTTGTTTCTAAAGCAAAAGAAAATTCTGAATTCACAAAAGGTAAAATTATAAACAAAGACAGACAATATGTTGAAAAACAAAGACAAAAACAAGCAATTGTCGACAATAAAGTAGGTACAGGAAATAGATTCAACATTTTAGGTGAGAAAGTTGGTGATTCATTCAAATGGACAATCAAAGTAGAATTTTTCTTAGGTATTGGTGTTGATTTAACACAAGACGAAGATTTTGATGTTTATAATATTCCAAAAGGAACTACACCAATTAAATCTTTTGAGGCGAGTACAGTATCAAAAAGTTCTGAACCTGCTGGTAATGGTCCTAGCGTTACAGAAAATGTTGAAGTTGCAAGCGCACTTAAAGAAGCAATGAAACAAGTTGCTGACCAAATTATTGGTGCAGATTTGTTAGGTGATATTGATAAATTAATCAATAGTTTCATCAATCCAGCTCCACCTGCAGGTTATCAAGATTTTGAAAAACAAAACAAAGAAAAGGAAGCCCCTAAAAAAAGAGGTGGTAAAAAAATAGTTGCCAATCCTAATCTTTCTGAAGAAAGAATAGTGAATATGGTTAATGATATTTTGAATGATATTAAAAAATAACCCTTCTTCAGACAATGTCTGATAGCTGTCACACGTCGTGTTTCGGTAGAATCCCTGAATTTTTTTCGGGGATTTTTTTTGTATATTAAAAAAAATTCTGTATATTTGATACAAACTATAGAAAATGACACCGGAAGAATTTGTTATATGGTTACAGGGATTCATTGTAGGTTCAAATAATTATAATTTAACACCTGCAGGATGGGAAGCGTTAAAAGAACAATTAAAAAAAGTTAAAAGTTAAACAAGAAGAAATGTTAAAATTAGATAATAATAGAAAAGTGTGGGTGACTTCAGATAGCCATTATGGTCACACAAACATATGTCGTGGGGTTACCAATTGGCGTATGCCTGATGGTTCAATACCTGAATCACAAACAAGAGATTTTTTGACTATCGATAAGATGAATACAGCAATTGTAAATAACATTAATGAGGTAGTTGGACAAGATGATATATTAATTCATTTTGGTGATTGGTCATTCGGTGGATTTGAAAACATTGAAGAATTCAGAAATAGAATCTGGTGTAAAGAAATTCATTTGATTTTGGGAAATCACGATCATCATATTGATAATAATAGAGGTAATTGTAGAAGTTTATTCTCAAGTGTTCAATGGTTCTTACAATTGAATTATATGGGTGAAACGATGGAATGTATGCATTATCCTATAAGTTCTTGGAATGGACTTAGAAAGGGTCGTATTATGCTTCACGGACATTGTCATCTACCACACAATCAAAAGATTAGTAATGGTCGTAGAATGGACGTTGGTATGGATGGTCATCCCGAGTTTAGACCTTATGATTTGCATCGAGAAATAATAAACCCAATGAAAAAGATATCTATTGGTTCTGAAATGGGACCATTAGATCATCACTTGGATGATATGAAAGGAGTAATAGGTTAATATGGATACAATTATATGGATATTTCCAATAGGTGTTTTATACTGTGTTGGTAAAATAATAATAGGAGTACAAAAAAGAAAGAAAAATGGAATGGAATCAATGCCCGAAGCATCCGGAAGTAACAATGATTGATGGTGAATGTAAAAAATGTTTGGAGGGTAGAAATATTAGAACTAAAACGATTAGAGGTTTAATTTTATTAATTGTTACCTTACTTTCATTCATATCAGGTATCAAAGCACAAGTGAAAGATACAATTTTATCTAATCAATTTGCGGACTATGTCAATTGGAAAAAAAACCATATTGATACATTGAATCAAACACAAAAAGATTCAATCAGATTTGAAAAGATTGATGAACAATTAAGATTATATGGTAGACAAAATGTTACCACAGATAAAATAACATTTGCATCAATCATAATTATTATTGGTGGTACAATCTTGAAATCGACGCCTGGTCCTATGTTAGTGAGTAATTCACTTTGTAGTTTAGCAATACTTGCAATATCTTGGAAAGCTGATCTGCACCTATCTAAACACAAAAGTAAAAATAAAACAAATGAATAACTTAGATAAATCATATCAATCCTTACTTCAAGACATTCTTGACAACGGAGTAACTAGAAAAGATAGAACTGGTACTGGTACTGTATCAGTATTCGGTAGACAAATTCGTCACAAAATGAGTGAAGGATTCCCGTTGCTAACAACTAAGAAGATGGCGTGGAAGACAATGGTAACTGAGTTATTATGGTTCCTTCGTGGAGATACCAACATCAAATATCTTGTTGATAATGGTTGTCATATTTGGGATGGTGATGCTTATAAGAATTATAAACAAACCAAGATTGTTAAGAATGATGATGGGACCGAGACACATATATCACCTGCAGGACATTATAATAATTTATCAAAAGAAGAATTCATCAATAAAATCAAAACAGATGATGAGTTTGCTAAGAAGTGGGGTGAGTTAGGTCCTATATATGGTAAGCAATGGAAGAATTGGAATGGTAAACCTGAACAGATAACCGACTATAAAGGTGGTGAAATAAACCCATATTTTTGTGATTGTCAAGAACGCATTGAAGATGGTAATTCCAAAGTAAGAAAGAAAAATAAAGGTATTGACCAGATTGCAAATCTAATAGAACAATTAAAATCAAATCCTGATAGTAGAAGATTGATGGTTAGTGCTTTGAATGTGGGCGAATTAAACGAAATGGTTTTACCACCTTGTCATTATGGATTTCAAGTTTATACGAGAGAGTTGAGCGCTAAAGAGAGAATAGAATTGGCAGGAGGCAAAATCCAAGAAAAATATCCAGCTCTAATCGAACAAGCATTGCAGACTTGTGACGAAATGAAAATCCCAACCCGAGCAATCTCATTGATGTGGAACCAAAGATCGGTAGATACATTCCTCGGTTTGCCGTTCAACATAGCATCATATGGATTATTATTGGAAATATTAGCTAAAGAAGTTAATATGGTACCTGATGAATTGATAGGTAATTTAGGAGACACACACTTGTATTTGAATCATATCGATGCTGCTAAGGAACAAATAACAAGAGAACCATATGAATTACCAAAATTGGTGATAAATGGTGAAAAACCATCAATAATTGAGAAAACTAAGTATTGGAGAGCTGTAGATTTTGAAATAGCGAATTACAATTCCCATCCAAGTATTAAAGCCCCCTTATCAAATTAAAATAAAAAATATATGTTAATAGAATTATTATTCTTTGTTGCAGTTATTTATTTCCTTTTATATCAGAATAAAAAGCAATATAAAAAAATTGATGAATTAAATCAGAGATTAACTAAATTAGAAAAAGATGCTATAAAGGTTACATTCGAAGATAAAATTTATTAATTTCTAATTTTTTTTTATAATATCAAAAAAAATATTTAATTTTACCATATGGAAAAAAAATTACACATATTCTGTGATATGGATGGAGTACTTGTTGACTTTGATAAAGGTTATAAAAAGTTAACAGGTAAAAGTATCAAAGGTGAGTTTTATAATGACACACATTTTTGGGACCCAATCAATAAAGCAGGTAAAAAATTTTGGGTAGATTTAGAATGGGAATCTGATGGTCACCAATTATGGGATTATATAAAAAAATATAAACCCAAATTATTATCAGCACCATCTAGACAAAATGATTCAAGAGTTGGTAAACACGAGTGGGTTGAAAGAGAATTACCTGGTGTTCCACTAATTTTAAGAACAGCAAAACATAAGAAAGATTTGGCTACACCTGATTCAGTTTTGATTGATGATCGTTTAGATAACATCGAGGGTTGGAAAGAAGCAGGTGGTATAGGTATCCATCATACATCCACAGAAAAAACTATTGAAGAACTTAAAAAATTGGGATTATAATGAAAGCAATTCTTGAATTTGATTTGAATGACCCTGACGATATAATGGCCCATATGAGATGTGTTAAATCTTTAGATATGGCAGTTGCATTATGGGAAATAACAAATGAAATTAGAAAATCTGTGGAACGTGAAATAGATGCAGATGAAAAAATGGTAACTAGTCACTATGATTTACACGAAAAGATTTTCGATAAAATATCTGAAGTACTTGAAGAAAGAGGACTCAAAATAGATGAATTAATAAATTAAATTTATGGAAAAAATAATACCCGAAAATCTTGATAAAGCGATTTTTATGCCTTTATTTGGTTTAGATGTTGATATTGAGGATGAGAAGATTGTTCATAAAAAAAAGAAAGAAAGAACACCTGAGACTTATATTAAAGAATTAGAAAAATTCGAAAAGAAATGTGAGAAATCTTTAATTGAAACTCTTTCACGTATTGGTATTGATGCGCGTGTTAAAACAGATAGATATTCATTACCGCATCAAAAAGAAGTTGTTAAAATTCTACAAGGCGAAAGTTATGTGAACGGACCTTACGAATTCCATAGAGTAGCAAGAGATATCGTAAAAGAACTTTTGATTCAGGATGTTTCTAAAATTAGATTTTACATTCTAATTAATATCAAAACTGATGGAAAAGGATTTGCAGGAATGTTTGGACAAATTGAATATAAATTTAGATATTATACACATTATTAATAATGAGAATATTCTTACTTGGAGATTCATTCACTGAAAATTTATTTCAAATTGAACTCGATAGAATAAAAAATAATAGTAAAATTTTTTGGCACGTCACTGAATATCTAAGATTTATTTTAAAAAATGAATTACCCAAACCTCTTTATTATGATGATTATCTTAAGCAATGGGGTTATGAGATAATTAATTTAGCTGAGTTGGGCTGTTCAATGGAAGATATTATTTATCAGTTTTCAAAAATTGATAAAAATTTTCAAGAAGGGGATAGAATAATAATCAACTGGACTTCTCATTTAAGGTATAATTGGATTAAAGATGACGGAGAAAAAGTTGTTGTTCATTCCCACGCATATGAAGTTGATAATGTCCCTGCAATAAAAAAATTATTTATGAAAGAATTTGTTAATAGAGACATCAGCTTTTTGAACAATGGTTATTTGAATAGGAATTTATTACCATTCTTATCACATATTGTAGATTTACATTCAAAATATAAACCAATAATGTGGTGTCCATTCAAAGACGTGGAAAATTTAATCAAAGACGAAAAATGGTTTTTCTATTGTCCTAAAAATGAAATATTTAAAAACCATATAAACGATTTTGATAAAATATTAATAAGCGATGAAACTTATGGTACTATACCTGATTACCATTACAGTAGATATGGTAATTTTTATTTAGCTTTGATTATGAAAACTGTTTTGGAATACGGCAATACTGAATATTATACCAAAGAAGAAAATCTTCTTAATAAAATTATTGATGAAATAAATAATAATCCTCATAATATTCAAGAAATTTATTCTAAAGATAAAAAATTTATTTGAATATGATTGACAATATTGAACTTATAAAACCTTTATTGAACTTCGAAAAAGAAGGTGATTTTTATATGCTATATGTTTTGAAGCGTAAGAAAGATCAACCCGAGAATGAAAAAGATAATCATCAATCTGTTAGAACTATTAAAACATATTGTATTGATAATCTTGAATATCTTGATAAGAGGTATGATGAAATTAAACAATTGTGTGAGATGTTCAAAGCTCGTGCTTATATACACGTTCAAAAACAAAATCATAAAGACGTTTCATTGGAAATGATGATGGCTCTTGCTCAAAAAATTAAAAATGGACAACATAAACAGAAGAATTTATTTGATTCTGTTGTTGGTCAATTAAAAACAAATGAGAAGAGATGGATTATAGATATTGATACTAAATTATGGATAACGGCACACGCAATTAATCAATTCATTGATGATGAATGTTGGCCCGAAGGTAAAAAAGTTGAAACCATTATTCCCACAAAGAATGGTTTCCATTTTATCACAAAAAAATTTGATGTAATTAAATTCAAAGAAAAATATCCTGAAGTAGACATTCAAAAAAAGAACCCAACATTATTATATTATCCTAATTCACTAGACGATGGAAAAGATATCTGATGAAATATTAGAACATATCAGAGAACAGTTTATAGGTAAAAAAGTTTCTATTGAAGATGGTCAAGGTAAAACTTGGGTTGGTGAGTTATATTTTATTGGTTATAATAGTTTCTTTGAGAGTTGGGGTCTTTGTGCAACTATTGATAGAACGCCACTTCAACATATTAAATTGAATTCTTTAAAAAAATATTCATAAAAAATTTTGTAGTTTCCTTTTTTTTATTTATATTATATATATGTCAAATTATAAAGCACCACAAAACTTTGCGAAACGTAATAGGGAACGCAAATCAGTATTTTTAGCTGGATCCATAGAAATGGGTAAGGCTGAAAATTGGCAAGAAGAAGCCACTAAAACATTTAATCTATCAGGATGGGACGTTCTTAATCCAAGACGAGATGATTGGGATTCAAGTTGGACTCAAGATTTCGAAAATCCTCAGTTCTATCAACAAGTGAATTGGGAATTAAACGCATTGGAACACGCTGACCTAATCGTAATGTACTTTGACCCAAATACAAAATCACCCATTTCATTACTTGAATTAGGTTTATTTGCTAGATCTAATAAATTAAAAGTGATATGCCCCGAAGGTTTTTGGAGAAAGGGAAATGTGGATATTGTATGTAACTACTATAACATCCCGTTGTATGATAGTTGGACCACTTTTTATTTGGATATTTTTTAAAATTCAGTATAAATGGTGGTTTTGGTTTTTCTGGTTCACACGCAAGTGCGTAAAATTAATATATGCAAACATTAAAAAATTCACAATTATTCAAATGGGTACTTTTAATAGTTTTTTCCATTTCTGCTATAAGATTTTATTTTAGTAGTGAAATGGTTCCTTATCCCTATAACATATATGTTGGGATTGGACTAACATTGATGTCGATTAATATTTTTCTTGATATAATAATTCAAAATCAAAAAGAACAGATGGAGGAATTGAAAAAAAAATTCCCAATTGAAGAAGAAGAAAAGATTTTGTTGAATATTAAAAAAATGATTGATGAAAGATTGGAACAAATAGAAATTGAAAAACAAAATAACAAAAATGAGTAAAAATATTTTTTGGAATATCCAAAAATAATATTAACTTTACATCTTAAATATAAAAATATGTTCAAACCAAATTCACTATTCTACACAGATGGTTACAAAGTTGGCCACAAAAGAATGTTGGCAAAAAACACTAACAAATTGTATGGAACTTGGATTCCAAGAAGTTTAAAACACGGACCGAAAGGTGCGAAAAAAATTGTTTCATTCGGACAACAATTAGTTTGGAAATGGATACACGATGAATTTACAGAAAACTTTTTCGGTCAACCAAAAGGAGTTGCTACACAATTCGGAAAAGATATGTCATTATATCTTGGAATGGATTATGATGCGTCTCATTTTGAAGCATTATATGATTTAGGTTATTTGCCTATGAGAGTTAAAGCTTTACCAGAAGGTATTGAAACTCTACCTAACATACCTCATATGACTTTCATCAACACAGTTGATGGATTCGCTTGGTTAACATTATATCTTGAAACAATTGTTTCGAGTTTAGCTTGGAAACCATCAACCTCTGCAACAATTGCTTTACAATATAAACGCAATTTGATTGAGTGGGTTATGAAAACTGATCCAACTAATGCTTGGTTAATTCCTTTCTTAGCTCACGATTTTAGTGCTCGTGGATTGAGTCCTTGGGATATGTTATCAAGTGGTTTAGGTCACGCAACATCATTCAGAGGTTCTGATACATTAATTGTTATCCCTGGTGCTCGTTATTTCTATGGTGAACCTGAAAACGAAGTATGTATTAATTCAGTAAATGCTTCTGAGCATAGTGTATCAACAACTAAAATCTTTACAGTTGGTGAACAACAAATGTTATCAGATTGGATGGATGAATTTCCTGATGGTATTTTATCTGTTGTATCAGATACATTTGATTTGTGGCAGTTAATTACTAAATTCTTACCAGCTTTGAAAGATAAGATTATGGGAAGAAATGGTAAGTTAGTTATTCGTCCTGATAGTGGAGACCCTGTTGATATTATTTGTGGTGAATATGGTTTTACTTATAGTGATGATGATAAATTACAATACACAGAAAATAAAAATATAACGGACCCATCTGCGAAAGGTGTAATCGAATTACTTTGGGATATTTTTGGTGGCACAGTTAACGAACAAGGTTACAAAGTATTAGACCCACACATCGGAGCAATCTATGGTGATTCAATCACATTAGATAGACAAATTCAAATCTACGAAAGATTAGCAGCTAAAGGGTTTGCATCAACAAACATAGTATTAGGTGTTGGTTCATTCACATATCAATTCAACACAAGAGACACATTAGGATTTGCAGCAAAAGGTGCTTGGTTTGAAGTTGAACAACCAGTATTTGGTGAATTTGCTGACCAAAATTTAAATACTGAAAAAGTTGGTTATGATATCTACAAAGACCCTATTACTGATGATGGTACTAAGAAATCATTAAAAGGTAAAGTTGCAGTGTTCAAAGCGGATGATGAAACTGTTATGAGTGGATTTGAACAGAATACAATACCTGGTGATTACTATGTGAAAATACAATGTACTGATGAAGAAGAAAACACAGGCTTGTTACAAGTAATCTATGAGGATGGCGGGTTCTATAACCAAACAACATTAACAAATATTAGACAACAATTAAATTAAACATTATGAATTTCTTAGATAAACTTATGTTTTGGAAACATAAGGAAGATGGACACGTTATCAAACAAGAATGTTATGATAAATTACCTGAACATCGTAAAGTGAAATATGAAAAAACTGATTCTGTACCCACCCATTATGTGGAACAAAGAGAAAGAAGATCTACCGATAACGATGATGGTATTCTTTTATCAGTATTAACAACCGCAGCAGTTGTGTCAGCATTGGAAAGCGATAACAACAACAGCATATCATATGATATGGGTGGCTCAATAACTCCTGATTCATCAAATAATTTTGATGGATTTGGTGGTGGACAATCAGGTGGTGCCGGTGCTAGTGGTGATTGGTCATCTGACAATTCATCATCAAATGATAGCAGTAGTTCATATGACTCAGGTAGCTCGTATGATTCAGGAAGTTCATATGACTCAGGTAGCTCGTATGATTCAGGAAGTTCAGATTCTTCATCTTGGTAAAAACAAATTATGATATTAAACTTAGCATATCCGAATCTATCGGAAATACAATTTAAGATTTCAAACTTTCCCGATGGTCAACAAACAATTGATATTCAAAGCAGTGTTTTAACTGATTCTTTATCAATGAAAACTGTTACAATCAAATCGCGTTTGAACAACTTTAAAGACCTTGAACTTATTATTTGTGCAAATCAAGCATTAAGAAATATGGGAACGGATTATGTTCATTTATATGTTCCATATTTTAGTGGTTCAAGAAGCGATAGAAAGTTTCAAGATGGTGGTATAAATTATTTAAAACAAGTCATTTGTCCTATCATTAACAGTCAGAACTTTAAATCTGTAACTGTTATGGATCCACATAGTGATGTTTTAGAAGCTTGTATAAATAACTATAGAAAGATTTCTAACTTTACTCTTATTGATTTTGCTTTAGAGAATTTAAATGGTCGTTCAGCACAAACTGCAATAGTATCACCCGATGCTGGCGCATTGAAAAAAATCTATGATGTTGCAAAAGAATTCAACATAACGAATGTAACAACCGCATCCAAGGTTAGAGATATTGTTAGTGGTAATATTGTTAAGACACAGCTACCAGGATTGTTCTTATCTGATATTGAACAGATTATAATCATCGATGACATTTGTGATGGTGGAAGAACGTTTATTGAACTTGCCAAAGTGATAAAAGAACAAACAAATATACCAATATATTTAATCGTTACTCACGGTATATTCAGTGCCGGCTTATACGAATTATCAAAACACATTGATGGTATTTTCTGTACCAATTCAGTAAGTGATATTAATGTTGAACCCAATTCTGATTATACAGTTAAGGAAGGTTATGTTAAACAATTAAACGTATTTTAATATGAGTTATTTACAAGACGAGTTTTTAAAACCGAATGCGTCCCTCATCCGCTTATTAGATGAGTATAAAAAATATGGATCGTTATCTATTGGTTACGATTTTGATGGAACAGTTTATGATTACCATTTAAAAGGTTCAACATATCATCAAGTAATTGAATTACTTCGTGAATTGAAAGATATCAATTGTAAAGTAATTTGTTGGACTGCTAATAAAGATTTAAAGTTTGTTGAACATTATCTTTACACTCATAACATTCCTTGTGATGGGGTTAATATCGATGGTATTGATTTAGGTTGGGAATCTCGCAAACCGTTTTATTCGGCATTGTTGGATGATAGAGCCGGATTGGTGCAAGTTTTCAATGAACTATCATTCCTTGTTGAAATGGTAAAAAAAGAAAAACAATAAAAATTTTTTAAAAAAAACACAGATTTAAAATGAAACAATTATTATTTGCGTCACTAATCGCATTGTCATTAGTAAGTTGTAATATTGAAGAAACACCAGATAAAAAAGATGCTATACAACAAAAACAAATGTTAGCTGAAGCACAAAGAGAAACAGGGTTACCCGCCATTCATAACTTCCAAGAGAAGAAGTTATTGAAACAAATCTATGAGTTAAGAGATAACGAGAAGATCGTAAACTATGCTTACTTGTACAATGAAATGCAAGGTAAATTAGTGTTTATCGGTAAATGTATTGGTTATGGGATTCCATATTCAACTCAATATTCAAATCCTGGAAGACCTGCGGAAACTTGGGAAACACATGAACAAGGAAATATTGTACTTCCACAAGCAGAACCGAATGGTTTATTTATGCCAGCATCATCTGATGGTACGTGGTTGATGTTGATTGATAAGGAAGGGACGCCTCATCCGGTTTATATTGAACCGAAAGTTATAGTATCACCATTCCCATTAACAATAAATTAAAATTTAAAAATAACAATTATGAAACAAGTATTCGCAGCAATCGGAATTTTCGTAGGAGCACTAATGATTTTAGTCGGCTTAAACTTCTTCTTTGGATGGGTAAACGTAGGTTATACTAAGACCGTCGGTAAAGCCCAACAAAATGCACAAAGAACTGTGTTTAAAGAAACACAATTTTATGTTGAAGGTAAATGTCAGTTCTTAAACAAAGAACGCGAAGAGTATCGCAGAGAAAAGGATTCAGTATCAAAAGAAGCCATCAGACAATCAATTTTACACGAAATGGCAAACTTCGATTTGAATAAATTATCTAGTGATGATTACTCATTCGTTCAAGAATTAAAAAATAAGTAATAAAAATTTGGAATTGCCGAATTGATTTATTATATTTAAAAAAAACACAAATTATGTCCACGATTAAAAAACTAACCAAAGACCCAAATTACACTCTTAACATTATAGATTTGTTTAAGATGTTCTCTCCCGATGGGAAAACAAAATATGTTGATATGTTCTTAAGACTTATGAACAATACACCTGATTATAAAAATCACGTAAAAGAAGTTAAAGCAAATCTATTGGATAAATTTCCATTTTTAACAAAAGAACAATTGGATGAATTTGGTGATTTTGAAATCGTTTTTTATTCCAAATTTATTGAGTCAATGTTTACTTGGGATGACTTCAAAAACTTTAGAAAGTTTTGTGAATACAATGAAAGAGGTTTGATTGAACAAAATGATGTATCAAGATATAAAACATTTGATGAAATCATTTCTCAACTTCAAGTAGCTGAAATCAAAGTGAGTGAAAAAGAAATGGAAAAACAAATTATCAAACTATTTGAAGATAGTGAGTGGTTAATATTGAGACCTCTAACATTCGAAGCATCTAAAAAATATGGTGCCAACACTAAGTGGTGTACAACTCAAGAAAATAATCCTGATTATTTCTTCAAATATGCTAAGAAAGGTGTTTTAGTTTATTGTATCAATAAGAAAAACGGATACAAAGTTGCAAGTTTTAATTCATTGGATAAAAATGACCCTGAGTTTTCTTGGTGGAATCAGAAAGATAATCGTATTGACTCATTACAAGCTGAAATTACCACTCAAATTAGAGAGTTGATAGCTGAAGTATCAATGAATAAAAAAGCCAAAACAAATCACTCTTTATTAGACGAAAAGGAAAAATCTAAACAAGATAAGGATTTAGGTTATGAAACTAAATCTTCAAGAAGAGCGATTGCGGTTATGGATACTGATGATATGGATCAAACAACTCAAGAAGCATCAGTTTCTGAGGATTATAATGATATGATAGAAGAAAGAGAATATCCGGTTAATGTGTCACCTGAGACTCCAGATACTCGTACAACTTCTGCAATCGAAAGAATTACAAACAACTATCAAAACGTTTTGAGAAGGGGATAAAATATTCTAAAAATAATTTTTGAATATTCAAAAGGGTTAATTATCTTTGTAATCTAAATTAAAATAATGATTAAAGAGTTAATTAGCCCTTATTCTTTTCCTGGTGTTAAAAAACATACCTTGGATAAAGAAAAATATTGGTACTTATTCCCTAATGATTATAAACCAACTAAAGAAGAAGTTTTAAAGGTGTTGTCCGAACAAAGTGGATTTACTGCAGAACAAATAGTTTCTAAATCAAGAGATAGAAGTTTGGTTAATTTAAGAAACATCTACTGCAAAATTTTGTATGATAAAACAGACTATACGCTTAAAGCAATCGGTGAACAATTAAGTGGTAGAGATCATACAACAATTATTAATAACATAGAAAAATTTGATTCTCATTATCAATTTGAGGAGAAGTTTAGAAAATTTGCTGATAACATTTATAGAAAATTAAGATTAGAAATATGAAAACATTAGTAATCCATCCCAAAGACAACTCAACAACCTTTTTAGATATTGTTTATAATCCAATACCTGATAAGACAGTCATCACTGGTGGAGTGACAAGAGCTGAGTTAATAAAATTAATCCAAGAGCACGACCGTATTATGATGATGGGTCACGGTAGCCCATACGGTTTGTTTGCGGTAGGTCAATTTCCTGACAAAACATATAGCGCATATGTTATCGACCAAACACTTGTTGAAATTCTGAAAACAAAAAAAGACAATGTGTACATTTGGTGTAACGCCGATCAGTTCGTTGATAACTTTGGCTTGACTGGTTTTTATTCGGGAATGTTTATCAGTGAAGTGGGTGAGGCCCTATATTGCGGATTACCTGGTACCAAACAAGAAGTTGTTGATGAATCTAATTACGGATTTGTTAATATCGTTTCAAAATATATCACAGAACAGACTGATGCCCTTTATGACAATGTTAAAAAGGAATATGGTTTAATAGCAGAAAGTAATCCTGTGGCTTTATACAATCACAATCGTTTATATAAATTTTAAAATTATGGCATATCAACGCGAAGACTATGTAAAAATAGCAAGAAAATTTGTTAGTGGATGGAAAAAAGAAGTTAGTGAACACATCATTGATATTATCGTTTCGGTAATGATGACAAGAGATAATGTTCAGCAAGGTGGTTCATTTGTACAAGCTGTAGTAGATAATGATTTATACACAGCATTAACTAGAGCTGATGAAGATTGTCTTAGTAATATAAAAATAATTACTATGGCAAGAAAAAATTGTTTTGTTAACCAATTAGAATATGATATATGATAAAGAACATTATATTAGATGACATCGATTACAAAGTTACTAACGAAGAGTCCATAAGCACAAAAGAAGAACTTATTTTTGAAATAAAAAACGAAAAAGGTAGGAACAGATTTGTGAAAGCTATGTGGGATGATATGTTAGGTCATCAAATAGAAAATATTTGGAAAATAATAAAAATAAATGATGCAAAATAGAAAACAAACTTTAGCAGATTTTTTTAAGAAAGTTCACGAAGCGATCGAAAAAAATTCTGGTCACATAGTAGTCTACGGCGAATTTGATTTCGATAAAAAGTATGATGAATTTGTGAAAAATAAATCAATTTATTCAATGGATTATGAATTAATTGATGATATGATTCAACATTTTGAAGAACAAGAAGAATATGAAAAATGTTCAGTATTATTAAAATTTAAACAAGATTATGCAGAAAACACCCAAGATACAAAAAGTAGAAAGTAAATATGAGGTTCATTTCTCCAATGGTGAGATTAAACTGTATGATACCTTAGCTGATGCTGAGAAAGCTACAAGATGGTTAAAGAAACAAGATTATGATTATTATTTTGTGCGCAGGGATTATAAAAACGGAAAAAAAGTTGGTGAATTTTTAATTTAAAACTATGCAAACTTTCTTACCTTATTCAGACATAACCGAATCGTTTAGAGTTTTAGACAATAAACGATTAGGTAAACAAAGAGTAGAAGCTTATCAGATTATCTCAGCACTCACTGGAAGGCCCAAATTGAACGGAAAACCCTATAGTGGATGGTTGAATCATCCTTGTTGTATCTTATGGAAAAATCACGTTCCTATGTTGAAACTTTACTATAATGAATCAATTAAGGAATGGGTTAACCGTGGTTTCAATAATACTATGAAATTTGAGGAGATAAACGAATCGATTCTTTTTCCTGATTGGTGGGGTGATGATAAATTTCATAACTCACATAAATCCAATCTACTTAGAAAAGACCCTGTCTATTATTCTCAATTCAATTGGGGCGTGGATCCAACCGAACCTTATGTTTGGTTAGATGCAAATGGAGAATGGTACTCCCAAATTTCAGGCACAAAAGAAAGAATATATCATAAGGAATTTGACTTTTCAATTTAAATTCTTTATATTGATAAAAAATATTAAAATGACAATTAGAGAATTAAAAACTTGGTTAGAAGGAATAACAGAAGATCAGCTCGATAGTATGATTTTTATTAGAGATATCAAAGAAGTTGAAGACGGTAAAATTGGACAAAGAGATTTACCAGTGGCTTTGGGGTTTGTAGATACAAAAAACAATAAACTTTGTTTCTGTGACCCAATGACGGCTGAATTAATCAATAAAATTAGAGCAAATAACTCTCCATCTAATACAGAACAATCAGGTCAATAACGTATTTTTGGTATATTTATTGTTATAATAAACACATTAAAATCATATATTATGAAAAAATTATTAGTAATCGTATTAATAATGTTATCCTTCCAAGCTTTAAGCGCACAAAGAGGAGGATTTCGTGGCTTTAGAGGTGGTGGATTCAGAGGAGGTTACACATCTCAACCAAGAATTACAGTTTCATCGGCACCTGCATTCAGATCGTCAGTGGCCATAGCTCCAAGAATGGTTGTTCGTGAGGGTTACTTACCTTATGCACACAGAGGAGTAAACTTCTATTACAGAGGTGGTTTCTTTTATGATGCTTATTTTAATTGGTTTTATCCTCCAATCGGATTTGCATTAGGAGTTCTTCCAATGGGTTATTATTCATTTATGTACGGTGGATTCCCTTACTACTATTATGGCGGAGTTTACTATGTTCAAAATAATAATCAATATGAAGTAGTTTCACCAGTTGTTGGCGCAATCGTTCCTGAATTACCTGCTGAAACAAAAGTTATCATAATCAACGGTAAGAAATGCTATGTAACCAAAGATAATGTTTATTACGAAGAATATATCGATGGGAACACATTAAAATATAAAGTAATAGGAAAAGAAAGTAAATAATTCGTGTGCAAACACGATACCACTCAAGGTATAAACCCTTCAGAAATGAGGGGTTTTTTATTTTAATTAAGAACTCGGTATCTTATTGAAGTTGGTAACGCAAATGAGTCGTATGCACTTATTATTTGATAACCTGAAAAAAACCTGAATACTAATTTCATATGCTATAATATACGGAATTTAATTCGAAAAAAAAACTTTGATATTTTTTGTATATTCGAAATTATATTGTAGATTTGTGTTCTAAAACAAAAAATATGTACGAAGAATTCAGTTCGTCAATGCTTTTAGGTGGCGCAGGAACAACACCCCAAAGAATCATTATTAGTGATAAATTGGTGACCTTTAAACAAAACAATGGTGCGAGAAGTTTTTTCTTAGCATCTCACTCGGTTACAATATCGAGAAATGCGATTAACGGTATCCAAATTCACGGTAAGTTGTTTGGATGTGACATTACCATTACCACGAATGGCGGTGCCTCAATTCACGCCCAATGCTTTAGTAGAGACGATGCTGAAGATATTCAAAGAATTTTATTAGGAAATTAAAACCTTTATGGTTAAAGGTAAAACCATTACATTATGAAATTAAATAAATTTAGCGATTTGAAGGGTATATTATTCCCAACAACAAAAAAAGAAATCGCAGAAAAAATCAATTTGAATGTGTCAACAACAATTGACGAAACAAAACAAAATGAGTATATTCAAATTACACCCAAAGTATTTGTCAATTTGAAACGACAGATGACTTTCCAAAACAGATTAATTCAATTTTTGGAATGGCAGCTTCACAATTCAAAAGAACTTGAATATAGTGCTTGGTTGGAAAGTAAAATTGCGAATCAAAAAAACGCTCGAATAAATTTGGCTAACGCAATCAAAGCTAAAGAGAATAAAACGAAGGACTACATAAAGGAATTCCAATATGTAGATGAAGATTAATACCCTATGGTATTATTTATTTAAATGAATAGAAAAGAATATCGAAGATTATTGCAAGATCCAAAATGGAAGATTAAAGCATCTTTCATAAGGAAAAGAGATAAACATACCTGCTGCAGATGTGAAAAGAAATCCCATCGGTTACAAGTCCATCATATAAAATATATCGATGGACTTATGCCGTGGGAGTATGATAATGAACTGTTGGAGTCGTTATGTTCGACTTGTCATAAGAAAGAACACAATATCAAACCAAAGAAGAAAAAGAAACCGGTTGCTAAAACAAAAAAAGAACCTAAAACAATTAAAAGAACTATCAAAATAAAACCCGATGATGAGTGAATTCAAATTTTTTAAAGGTGAGAACATAAAATGGATAACAATGCGTCGAGTTGCTATCAAGATTGAAAATATGAGCACCAATCATATTAAAAATGTTATGAATTGTTTAGCAGGTGTCGGAGAAACAGAAATACCCGAAAATTATTACGGAAGAAGTAAAATGGATTGGTTTTGTATTTTTCAGAGAGAGTTAATAAAAAGAAATGAAAGAATTTAAATTTTTTAGAAAAGGTTTATCTGAATCTAATTTCAGTAATGAAATTATTTCTGCAGTATATCATTTTTGTCGAGAATATATTGTTCATTTAGAATATTGTAGGATGAAACATTTAAAAAATCATCCTGAAATAAATCCTGGTAGTCCTTATAGTTACCCAATAGATTATTTCAAACAAGAAAAAGTCTTCAACGAAGGTAGATTATGGCACGCTGGATCTGATTTAGATGAAGATTTAGACAAAGTTTTTCACACATCATTTTTGGACATTTCTGAATTTGAATACTATTGTTTTAGAGTGGAAGAAACTGAAGATGGGACATTAACAATGTATGATATAACATTAGAGGAAGTATGAGAACATTTAAATTTTTTA